>OGPG01001186.1_pt1 | contig 19894 bp, 13 predicted proteins | sample 1552851 | NCBI WGS metagenome assembly OGPG01 (sample SAMEA2579909, study PRJEB22360) | human gut metagenome | biome: human gut; feature: human-associated habitat; material: faeces | place: Denmark | collected 2008/2010 | reverse complement strand
TGCCGGCGTTGCCGGCAGCCTCCCTTGCGTAGAGAAAACTACTTACCAATACTTGGGATATTTGCTGGTGCTCTGCTGCTTTTCGGCATACTGCCACCAGGGAACTTGGGTGGCGAAATCCGTCAGCTTATCCCAGAACTGATCGGCCAGCGTCCCCTTGTCCACGTAGACCGTGACAGTATAGGTCTTGCTGCTGCCATCCTCCATGGCGGCGGTGTAGGTCACGGCATTGGTGAAGTTCACCGTCTCGCCGTTACCGGGCGTCAGAGACTTGACGCCGTTGGTGGCGACGACGGGGGTCAGCTTCGTCACATCCGTGCCGCGGGGCATGGTGATGGTAATGGTGTTGGTGGTGTTGTTTACCGCGGCGGCCACACCATTGATGGAGAAGGCTGTGATACCCGTGGAGGTCGTCGCGGCTGTCTCCCACTGACAACTGATGGTCACATTACCTTCGGGCATGGTAAAGCGGTTGTTGGTGATCTTCACCGTCTTACCGTTTTCTATCGCCAGCGTGTAGGTCAGAGAGCCTTCCACCATCTGATAACCATCATCGGGCGTTACGGTAACGATGATCTCATCGCCCTCATTGGCGCTGGTGCGGTTGGGGATGATGGTACCGCCCTTGGGGGTGTTCACTGTAATGGTGTACTTACCGGGATTTGGTTCGTAAGCGGGGATCCCGATCTTCAGGGGTGCACTCTCGCCGCTGGCTGCCACGACCACGATGTAGACATCACGGGCATCCCCGGTCAGATTGCTGATGGTGAAGGTCGTCTCACCCGCGCTGGCTGTACCATGGGTGGTAGATTTCTTGATTTCATCCACCGTGGGAGCCGCTGCATCGTGATCCACTACCTTATAGTAGTAGGTGCCTGCCACATTGGAGGTGAACGTCACCGTTGCGGCGGTCTTGCTGCTGCGGGTGGCGGAGCCATCGGACAGTAACGGAGAACCGGAATAGACCAACTTAATCGCATAGTCCTTGGTGGCCGTTCCTGCAATTACCCGGAAAGTAACTTCTTCGCCTACCGGCATCCAGCACACAATGTCACCCTTAGACCAGTCGCCTGCCCAGCTGCCGCCGCCGTCCATCTGCTTTACTGTTACGCCGGTGGGCGTCACGATTTTCAGAAACAGGCCGGACGTGCCTTCGGGGATCAGCTCAACCGTCTCTGCCGACACGGTATCGGGAATGGTGATCGTCCACTTGTCGCCGGACAGAACGCCCGTTGCCAGTTCATTACCGGCCTTACCCTGCAGCAGTGCGACAGATGTGATCGTCGGTGTAATCTCCGACGTGGACTCAAACTCTGCCGTTACCGTGACATTGCTCTTAGGCATCGTGAAAGTACCAACATTGCTGTTAGTCTTATCTTCGGTGACAGCAATGCTCTTCTGCTGTTCGTCCTTCACGATCCAGCTCTTCAGCGTGTAGCCGCTATCGGGAGCAGCGGTCAGCGTGACGGTCGTGTTCGGCTGTGCAGTCGAGTTGGAAGATGTGATCGTACCGCCTGTCGCCTGTGTCAGCATGATGTCATGCCGGGCAGTTTCCTCGGTTTTGTCATTCAAACACACGAACAAACTAATACTCGTCCACTCTGTGAGCTTAAAAGTACCGGAATATTCTGTAAAGGTTTCTTCTATGCGTGTGCTACCGGTGCGGAAAACTCGTTTTCCAACTTTTTCGAACACATACTTATCAGTGTCATTGACAGTCACTGAAAAGCTTATCACATCGTCTTTCTTGACCTTGGTATAATTGCTTACCGACGAACCATTTACGGATACCTCCACATTTGCAAGGTCGGAAGCACCTTGATAGCCACTGCCGCCTCCCTTCATGACCTCCCAGCTGAGTGTTACATACCGCTCCTTCAGGACTGCCTTTATACGGACACCCTCCGTCACGGACGGCATAGTAAACTCAACACTACTGTTTCTGCAGTCCTCCTCAGAAATAAGCGACACTGCGGCCTCTGTAGCTGTTGTGATCTCCCAGTGGTCGAATTCATAATACTCATCCACATTTGCAACGGACGCAACAACAGATGTGTCCTCCTTTGCCGAGGTAATAGCCATTCCATTCGCCTTGACCTCAATGGTTGCCTTACCTTCGGGGTTGGACGTTGCTTGAATCGGCAGCGGCTGAGAATCTGCACTCTTCTCGAATACAGCTGTAAAGGATGCCGCTTTGGTTCCAAACACAAACTGAGCTATCGGAAGCATTTTCTGTTCTGCTGACAGATATGTGCTGCCATCAGCTTCGATCCACTCCTTAAATCTGTAGCCATCCTTCGGTATCGCTCGCATGACTACATGCGTTGCCTCTTGCTGTGTTCCACCCGCAAGGCATTCCGGGGTAATTTCTACGGTTCCCATGGTTTCATCGTTGGATACAGCCTTGAACGGATAATAACCAAGCTCGTGGAACTTTGCGTTAACAATGACATCCTCGTTCGCAACAAAAGCGATATACAGTCTGCTGTTCTGTATTCTGTACTGGGAATCCTCATAGCGAACCAGGTCTCCCAGCTTATTTGTAGCTGTCGATGTCAGACCTTCGCAAATATAGGTTGCTTTGCTGTCAACGCCCGCAGGAAATGCCGGATATGTATTCGCCTCGACAAGGATGCCGATCCCTCGTTCAATATAAAGCGGCCATTTTGCCATTAACCCAGTGAAGCCCGCTTCATAAAGATTATCTAGTTCGCCCCGGCTCTTCTTTGCAATTACTTCATCAATCGTGAGATCTTGGGCATCAAATGTGTAGAACTGGAAGGGATAACAACTGAGTTCACCTATCCAGCCATTTTCGCCAAAGGCGTTGGGGCGATCTACATCCTTTCCCGTGTTAATGGCATGGAAATTCAGCTCTACTTTTCCTTCCTTGCTTTCAAAGATGGGCTTAATAGTGAAAGCTGCGTCAGGAACGACAAATGTCACAGAATCCTCATAAACATTTTTGTCTTCTACATTTGCATCTGGAATGCTCCATCCGTCTAGATAATAGCCCTCGTCTACTCTGGCAAATACAGTCACTGTTTTGCCGGGAGTAAAGGCAATCACGTCGCCGTTGTTGTATTCCTTGCCGTTATACACCAGCTTGCCGTGCTCTGCATCCACCGTAGCACAGCCGGGACCTTGGGGAGTATCTCCGGTCTTTTCAAAGACAGGCTTGATAGAGAAGAACTTGTTGGGAACGGTGAAGGTCGCGGAGCCATCTTCTGTACCCGCATATGTTGTACCGTTGATGATCCACTCTTTCAGATGATACCCATCCGCCGCTTTCGCGGAGACCGTCACTTCGGCTTCGGGAGTAAACGTGATCACATCGCCATTTTCGTATTCTGTCCCGCTATACTCCAGCTTGCCATTCTCCGCTTCTACCTGCGCACGACCGGGGTATTGCAGCAGAATGGTGCCCTTCTTCAACTTGCCATCCTTGTCGGTCATTGTGAAGCCTACTTCGTAAGCATCTGCGCCAATCTTGAGCTTCTGGCCAACCATGCCTGAACCCTTTGTGTAGTCCGTTGCATCCGTGCTGTCAAACTTAAACGTCACGCCATCAGCCACACGCTTGAGGCCGCCCCATATCGTATAGCCGCGCAAGGCTGTGACACTGTTGTTGGTGCCGCGTTTATCAAATATCACTACGATGTCTTCACTCGCATCGTTCGACCACCCCGTGATACTTGTAGCCTTGTTGTTGGTACCAGGAAGCAGTTCGAAGACCAGCGGCTGCAGCTCACAGTAATCGTAACTAAGGAAGTGCCCGGCATCTGCCTTTTCAAAATGCGCCGTTACAGTCAAAGGCTTCGCCTCGGTGTTCGTTTCGCTTATAGCCAGTGTTGCCGTGTTGTTGCCCTCGTCTTCGGTCAGCGTGTAGATAGTGACCCGGCTGCTGTAATCAACCATAGGATCGCCATTGGTATAGGAGACCGTCCAGCCATCCAGCCGGTAACCGTCCTGCGGTGTGGCTGTCAGCGTGACACCTGCCCCACCGGGTACCGCCTTCTCCGCGCTTGCGGTAACTGTACCCCATGCATCGTTGCTGCTCTTTGCTTGGATACCTACGGTCTTTACAAAATTCGCGGTAAGGGTAACAGACGACTTATCAACTTTAACAGTTAACTTGGTATTTTCGGCCTTTGCATTCTCAATAGTTCCACTATCCACAGACCAGCTTCCAAAAACATAGCCTTCATCAGGCACTGCCTTTATGTCTACAGTTATATCTTTATCTTCTTCTGACTCTTGTGAAACCGAATGCTTCCCGCCATCCTTCACCGTTTTATCGCCAATTACTACACTGCCGCCTTTGGCGGTAACATTGATCTGAACTGCACCTGCCGCCATTATTTGCGCGATAGATACAGGCACAATAATGCATAGCGACAGCAAAAGTGCCAATAGGGGAATGAATCTTTTTTTCATTAAATTCCCACCTTCATTTAATAGTGATTATATTCTCCATCATCGGTCTGACCTTCCTTACGAGAACCGGTGTGTGCTGCGGCTCTCCTGATGATCGGTTACCGTATTATCTTCAGAGACCTTGTCCCAAAGCTGCTGCGAGGTACTGCGCTGATACACCACGCGAACAACATAGTATCGCGTCTCGCTGCCAAGCCTCACGGTATAGGTAAGCGGTGTGGACAGATTCACCACTTCACCGGACACAGGGCTTACCACCGCGCCAGCAGGCACAGTGACCACAGGTGCTACCGCAGTTACATCCGTCCCGTTCGGCAGTACGACCTCAATCGTACCAGCGGTGTGATCGATCTCACCGTCTACACCCAGCACCGTAAACTTCTCGATCCTGGCAGAACTGGACGGTGTTGGCGTCTCTCCGGAGGCAGAGATCAATCTGCCTGCCGTGTTCGTTACCCGAACCGTATAGGTACGGCTCTCTACATCACGTCCTGCGACCGTATAGGTGACAGGTGCAGAGAAGTCCTGTTCGGTTCCAGACAGCGGGCTGCACACCGTTGTGCCAGCGCCCAGCGTGATGTCCGGCGCAAACTTTGTGGTAGTCAGATTGCTGTCGTCCACACCAGTCACAGAGATCGTGCCGCTTACGTCGTCAATGTCTCCGTCATAGACCGTGCCATTGATCGTCAGCGAAAATGCCGTGATGGAGGCTACCGTTTTCGCTTGCACCTTGATTCGATAAGCAGCGTGGTTTTTGCCATCCGCAGAGGTAATGGTAAACTCCGTCCAATCCGAAAGGTCAAGGTTCACAGAGCCATCCAAGACAGGCGAGGCACTCGCGCCATAAGAGATGTTGGCGATAACGCGCAGCTTTGTTACGTCAATGCCACTGCTGACCGTCAGCAAAACGTCCGCGCCGTCCTCTTTCACTGTGACGGCTTTGTCCAGAATATCAAGATTGCGCTGATTGGCATCTTGCAGGACTATGGTCGAAGTATCAAGCTTCGCGCCTGCCGGATCCACATCACCAAATGCAACCGTGACATAATAGGTTTTTCTGGTCTGGCCATCCTCCGCCAGCACAGTGAACGGCTGGGCCGCACCCTCAGCGAGTGTAACGGGGATCGTTGGAGCCTCCAAAATTGCGCCCACTGACAAGGTGAAATCGGGCGTTATATTCTGGAGGGGCATTCCCTTGGGCAAGGTAACAGAAATGGTGTTCTGACCATTTTCCTCTCCGAAGACACCTTTCTGACCCTCAATAGAGAATTCCAGTATGTCGGCTTCCGAAGAAAGCACAGTGGAGAAATCATATCGATGATAATACAGATAGTACGGATGTCCCGCTCCGCCGTTTTCCAGGAAACCAAGATACCACTGTAAGGCATAACAGGATTCGTATGTCGCCAGCAGGTTGCTGGCAGATTCGCTCTGCACATGCTTAAAACCATCCGGCGTGGAAAACATATCCATCCACTGTGTAAGGATCGTGCGGTCACCGTCCCCGAAACGGGGGTCAGAATAAGGGTCAATGCCACAAGAGGCCAATGCGCAAATGACCTGTGCAACAGACTCGCTGTTTACGGTTCCCCAAGAGTGGAACGTGTAGTCTTCACGCATTTCTTTCAAAATGGCTTCGACACCCTCGTCCAGTTTTGCCTTTGTCCGTTCTTCATAACCAGAAACCTCCTGATACGGCGCAATAGCGTACATCAGCATACCGACCATATCAACGTCATAGCCGTCCGACCCATATTCATGATTGAGTAACTGCTCCAACAAGGACTCCCTGCTTCTCGCCCCATTGGCGGGAAGCGTATAATTGCCCATGTCCAGCGCACACAATGCGAAAATTCTGCCGTTTACACCACCGTCAGTTGTGGACGCAATATTTGCAACGAGGTTGTCTATCTCATTGTTGCTTCCATCCAAAAAGGGCTTGCCGCCGTTATACTTGGCAAGGTTTGAACAATCATACCCTCTTGAGGTCAGGAGCATCGTCAGTCTGGCGATGTCTGTCATTCTACCTTTCGGGCCAACGTTCAAGTCTTTGATCTCTTTGACAATATCAAACCCGTTGTTGGTGTTCGGCCCGTTGTCCTGCGGCAAATTTTCGTAGATGCCAAGCTGCATCCACTCCCAGTCGTCTACCGCGCTCTCCCGATATTTATCGATGATTCCGTCCAACTTAGCCTGATAGGCCGATTTATCAGGATTTTCTCTTCGCTGCGTAGAGACCGTTACAATGACTTTGTACGTCCTGGTATCGCCGTTCTGTGCGGTAACGGTATAGGGAACCGGCTCGGTGAAATCCTGAAGTACACCGCTGGCTGGCTCAACAACGGCAAATTCGGAAATTGTGATCTGCGGAGCGAAGCGCTTGGTAGACCCTTCCGGCAGCTCAAGCGTTATTGTCTTTGCATCATCGTCGATCGTGCCTTCCAACGATCCGCAGTAGAAGCTCTCGATTTCATTGCCGGTGGCAGGGGGGACCTTCTTTACAATAACAGAATAAGTCTGTTGGTCTTTTCTATTCTCCGCAGTTACCGTATATTGGATAGGTGTCGTCTCGGAGCGTTCAAAATCCTCACCATTCGGCGTGGCGACGGTCGCGTCATAGGATATGGTATAGCTGCTCTTGAGCGTATTCCAGTCCGTGGCGTAGGGAATCGTTACCGTGATCGTCTTGCCGTCAGCACTCCAATCGATCTGCTCACCCGCCACACCGACGGAGTAGGACAACAACTCACATTCAGCGGAATCGCCCTGCGTGAAATTTAGCTCATAGTCCTTGTGGTAAGACAGTCCCTCGGTATCTTTCCCCGCCTGCGCATATGACGTCAGATCCTCATATAAGCGCAGCCTTTTGGCCTTTGAAAAGTCGATTTGACCTTTTCCGTCAGGCTCTACGGGGTTCCCATCGGCACCCAGGAATTCATGGCCTGTTCCAGAACGGGTAATCTGAGGGATCTGTTCCGGCAACCAGTTCGGAGCAAAATGCAATGAGATCGTAAGGTTTTCCTCGTCAATGCTTGCCATGCGGTCATTGATCTGGAAGGAATGTACCGAGAATTCCGGCGCATCCGTACTCGAACTCAGCCGCAGATAATAGCTGCCTTGCACATAACCGTTAGCGCCGGAGTTATATACCGTGTTTGTCGCAGGATCTCTTGCACTCAGCAGCAGCATTATTCCCGCGCCCGGAGTCCAATTTCCCTTTGTCTCAAAAACGTTGATGGTATTTGCGCGATACTCGATCGAGGACGAAGCCTTTTTCCAGTTCACGCCTTCTGGCAGACATAGAGAATACTCCGACTCAGACACCTTGACCGCATCGACACCCATGACCTGCAGCGACAGCAGCTCTGGCTTTTCAATGCGTGCTTCACAATACTCCCAATAGTACCCCAGCACGTCGGTAAACCATGCGGTTGCCTGCTCAGGAGAAAACCAGCAGCCCTGGTTAAGCGTCTGCTGAACTTCTGCAAGTGCATCCTCAGATTTGCTATAGTAATCTTTATACGAATCGAGAAAACCCGCACAAAGCCAGTTAGTGGAGTTAAGTATTCGCATCAAACAGCGATAATTATCAATATAATAACCGCCAGCCACACCCTTTTTTGTTGCGGCAAGGCTGTTATAGAAGTCGTCCAATTCATTTCCAAGCAACAGATCCAAGTACATTTGCGCAGGCTTACTGAAATCCGCCTTGGAATAATCCCGAATTTCAGGGATCGCAATGATAAAAATATCGCACTGCCGTCCATCATTCGCGGTCCATGTAACGCGAACCGGTAAATAGTAATTGTTTGTAGGAAGTTTTAGTTCCGGTGCGTCATTGTTTTTTTCCTTCAGAGTCAGTGTTAAATCGTAACTCTTACGTGATGCCGTGGCTGCGTCCAGTCCTGGGATAGTGACAATATAGAAAATCTCCGGTTGAATATTTGTCACCTTGTTCATTGAGCCTGCATCCGGGTACTCCTCGGAGTAGACCTGTATGTCGGTATATGTGTTTTGGGGGAAGCCTCCGTTTGAGCTAAAATCGCCTGGCCAGTAGAGGAATACACCCAAGCCACCGGTGACGGCATAAGTCGTGACCGGCTTCAGTGACCCTATCAGCACAAGCAATGCCAGCAATACCATCCAAATTTTGGTCTTATCTTTTGTGGTCATTTTCTCCTACCTATTCATAGCATACACACGCTTTATGTTGGCAGGGGATGCCCGGCCCAGAAAGGACCGGGCATCCCCCAAGTGTTAAGGAATAGTTTTTAAGTGCTGTGTCGCTTAGAACATGGGCGCACCCAGATCGTAACCAACGTCAGCGGTATACTGCCAAGTGACTACATCACCGGGCATCAGGTAGAAAGAACCTGCGCTAATGGAGGGGTAAATCGCGTCGTTGCCACGTAAAACCTTGAACATCCAGCCACCAGAGCCGTAAGGGCCACCCCACTGAGGATGAACATACTGGCCGGCAGTGTCCTGATTAAGCGCGCCGATCTGGGAGATATAGCCGCTGCTATTAGAGATGTACACACCCTTCGCATTGCAGATCTGGGTGATGATATCGGCCGCGGTATAACCATAGCTCAGACCGTTAAAAGTGTCGGAGGTGCTACCCTTAAAAGCATCATTGGTCTCTTCATACGCAGACTGGGCAGTCGCTTTCTGCGTAGCGGTGGTCGCCTGCATATATGGGTTCTGGGTGGTGTTCGCACCCTTATACTTCGTATTGACCGCTGTCTGAGAGAACGCATAGGCAGTATTAAACTCGACACTCACAGAAGCATAGAATGTGGTACCTGTTTTCCATGCGCTGATATAGTAGGTCTCGGTTACGCCGTTGGTGCTGGTCAGCGTCAGTGCTGCAACACGGTTGATAACATTAACATAGGTTGTCACCGTACCGCCACCGGTATAGGTGGTAGTTCCGTTTTTCAGCGTGCCGCCGGAATATGTTACCGTAAGCGGCATGTTCGCCAATACAGAATTGTTAACGTTAGCAGACTCAAGGTGGCAGGAATAAGCCGTGAAGCTCTCGCCATCGCCATCATCACCAGTGTAGGTATACGGGGTAATCGTAAACGATTCGGTATTATACTTAATGGACGTGATCGTGTTGTTACCTGTTGCCGCGAACGCGGGGACGCTGAGACTTAACGCAAGGACAAGCGCAAGAAACAGCGCGGAGAGACTTTTGAATCTCTTCATCTTTTGATCCTCCTCAATAAATTTGTTCCAGGAGTGTACGTGACTCTCCAGCTATCCACACTCCACAAAGAATAGCTGGCTTTGGGGATCGGCTTGCAATTCCTAACTACTGCATGGGTACTCCCTCCTATTCCTTAACACTTCTATTTTGATGTTGCCCACAATTATTTATGAGCAACTGGCTGATGCAACAAATACTCTTGTGAGCCCATCAAACTCAAGGCCAATTTCGTGTGTTTTGCCCTCAGAAAAATCGAGCATGAGCATAATGGGAGAAGCCGTGGTGACCATTGTACCGTCCAATGTAAGAACATCTCCATTAAAGTGGATCAGTACGGGGAGGTTCGCTAAGTTCGTATCAGATAGAAACGTACCCGTGGCATAGTAGTTAGTCTCAATTTCGCCGGTCTGCACATCTTCTATGGAGACTTTCTCCATATCAAAATAGTAATCATAAAACTGCATGGTAACTGTTCCAGGCTGAGTAAGATCATCTGATAAGGTTATACGATACTCTACATACTTATCCTTTTTTCCGCAGCCCGCCAGACACGGCAGGATGCAGAGCACGGCCAGAATCGCACAGCATATCTTTTTCATAAATGCTACCTCCTCACTCAGAGCGGATGGCTTCGTTGGGGCTGATGAGCGTCGCCTTACGGGCGGGCATCCATGCGGCGGCAATGGCTACCGCGCCTGCGAACAGCACGCCGCAGACCGCCAGCCACCAGGGCAGTACGCACCGCAGCTCCTGGGACGCGAAGATCACCGGTATCAGCCATTTGGCGATAAAGCTCAGCACCAAGCCTGCCGCGCCGCCTATCACGCCCACGATCAGCGCCTCCGTCAGGAACATCTTGAAGATGTCGCCCCGGATGGTGCCAAGCACCTTCAGTACGCCGATTTCCCTCGTTCTCTCTGTGATAGACATCATCATGGTGTTTGCCACACAGATGGCGGAGATCAGGACAGCGATACCGCCCAGCGCGCCCAGCATTCCCTGAATCTGACGGGACTGTGTCCGCACCGTTTCCAGCATGTCATTGAGAGAGTAGGTGTTCAGTCCCGTGTCGCGGATCAGCTTGACAATGCGCTGCACATCGTTGACGTTCTTCACCTTCACCCAAACCAAGTCGTAGGTAGGGCCGTTGGCCTTTTCCTCCGCTGTTTTTGTCTGGGTGGCCCCCATGTTATTGGCGTTGGCCTGCGTCATCTCCTGCAAGCGGTCAAAGGACATGAACGCGGCGGTGGCGAAGTTGTTGTTCAGGGTGGAGCAAATGCCCGTCACCCGCAGGGTATACAGGTTGCTGGAGGGCAGCGCCCGTCCGTCGGTGTCAGCCTTCGGCTCGCCGGTCAGGCTGGAGGAATCGAAGGTCATGCGGACAGGCACTTCCAGCAGGTCGATGAGGGCGTTGCCATTCTCGTCTACTGCCAGTTCCCAATCCTTTGCCTTGTTGGCAAGGCCAGCCGCCACGTCGTCGGTGAACAGCACCTCCGGATGCAGGCGCGTGCCGTCCTCAGCCATAACGCCCCGCTCCGGCGTCAGCATGAAGCGCTCTGCTGTGGTCATGTCAATGCCGTAGACGCGCACCATGTTCACATAGTTGCCGGAGACGATGTAGGCGGACTGCTGATAGACCGGCGTTACCGCCTCCACACCGTCAACGCCCCGGAAGGCCTCCAGCGCCTTGTCGTTCAGCAGCGCCTTGCGTCCGTAGTCGCTGGTGGCAGGCGTCACATCGATCTTTGTCAGGCTGCCCAGTGCCTCGATGCTCTCACGGTACGCCTGCTCATAGCCCAGGCCCACGGAGATCAGCACCACGATACACATGACGCCCACCGCCATGGATAGGGCTGTCAGGGCCGTGCGGGTCTTGCGCCGGAACAGGTTCGTACAGCCGTAGTGAAAAAGATCTCTCGGCTTCATACATTCCCGTCCTTATTGTTTCCATCGTGGGTCAGCGGCTTCTCTCCAATATCCGGGGTGCCGCCGTCTGCGTCAAAGTCGTCGTCAAAATCGTCCAAGGCAGCGGTGTTTTCAGCACCGGGCCCAATCTCGCCCCGTTTATAGCGGATGATCACATAGACGATGATCGCAATGATGATCAGCACCAACAAAATCACCAGCAGCCACAGCCACCAGCGGCTGCCTGTGCCGTCCTTATTTGCGTTGACGCTGTTGGCATCTGTATCCGCAGAGCTTTCCGCCACGCTCAGAGGCACGGAGATGTCCTGAGAATACGTCTCGCCGTTGGCGTCCTCATACTGGAGGATCATCTTTCCCACAAACGCGCCGATCTTGGAGAAGCCCACCGTTACATCGGCACTGGTGGAGCCGCCTGCCAGCAGGTCACCCACATAACAGGGGGTGGAGGCGGTCATGCCGTCCGTGGCCAGCACCCGGATATTCATAGCCTTGGCGCGGCCCATGTTGGTCAGCGGCACGGAGATGGTAGCTTCCTTATCCTTGCTGGGTGTGCCGTACACCTCCGGCGTACCGGCCAAAATGTCCATCTTCTGGCTGACCGGCAGCATGATGTTCTGCGCCGCCTTACCGGCCACCGCCTCGGTGGTCTCATAGGTCAGGTTGATGCCCAGCATGGCGGGGCCAACCTCCGCGTCCTGCTTGGCCATGATCTTGTATTTCAGGATCGTCGTGCCGCCCGGCTTGATGGAATCGGCATAGGCGGTATCCGTGCCGCCTACGCACAGCGTCAGACTGGGGGAATTGGTGAATACCAGGCTGGAGATGATTTTCTTGGCCGTGTCATATTTGGAATTGTTGATCAGGGTCAGGCGCAGCTCCGTCTCCTCGCCTGCCATCAGGCCGGATACCTCGGTATCGTCCACATACAGCTTATAGCTCTGCACCATCACCGACATGGCGGAGGCGTCATAGCCGTCGATCACGGTAAACTGCGTGGAGAAGGAGCCCTCCGCAGGGGCGCTGTTCTCGAAATAGTTGGCCTTGAATTTAATGGACTTGTTGCCGGAGGTGGCAAAGGGCGACACCGTGAAGGTGTAGTCCAGATACTTCACCTCGCCGCTGGCCCAGTAGTCGAAATACTTGCCTAAATTGGTGGAATCGATCACGAAGGGGAACTCGTCCAGCGCGGCAGAGACCACGGGATAGACCGTCACGCTGGTCAGGGTACCGCCCACATTGATCACGGGGATCCGCATGGAGATAGTCTGATTGGGTGTGCCGGTAGGCACGGTATAGGAGCCGCCCGCGTTGGTACCCACCACCTGAAGGCTGCCGAAGGAGGTGGTAACGCCGGACATATTGCCGTTGTCGGTAACGGTCACATAGGCACTGACCTTGAAGGTCACGTCCTCGGTGATGGTGGTGCCGTTCACGGCATCCTCCCGCCACACGGTGGCGTTGATCTTAAAGGGCACGGCGTAACGGCCCTTGCTGGCGAACTCGCTGATCTTGAACTCGAACCACACCTCCGCCGTGGAGTTGTAGGACATATCCTTTAAGTGCTGCACATCGCTGGCATAGATCAGCTCAAAGGGCCAGTTGGACACGCTGGCGTCGGTAGGCACATCGGGATAGATGTTGATGTTGCGCAGCATGTATTTCTCGCTGGGCAGATACTCCTTGTTCACCGCCAACGGCAGCACGATCTTCACCACCTGACCGGGAACGCCTTTGGGGGACTGTGCGCCGGTATCCATCAGGATCAGGGCGTTGGCGTCGCTGGGTATGACCTTGATATCCGTGTTGGGCTTTTCGTCTGTAACCGAGACCCCGCCGACGCCGGCATCCTCTCCATTTTCGTAAGACGTGTAAGCCTCAATGGTGCTGTCATCTATCACATCCTCCATGACCTCCTCCGCCATAGCGACGGTGGGCAGCATGGATGCTGTCATTAATACGCAGATCAACAATGCCAATACCCGTTTTGCCGTTTCTCTCTTCACTGTGTGCGCTCCTCTCCGGTGTGGTGATTCTCTGTCTCTATTTTCCCGTCACTGAAATAGACGGTACGATCTGTATAACGCGCCATCTGTGGATCATGTGAGCTGAGAACAAAAGTGGTGTTCCTCTCGCGGAAGATCTCACACAGCAGCTCCATGACCTCCTGACCGGTGCGGCTGTCCAGATTGCCGGTGGGCTCGTCCGCCAGCACGATAGATGGCTCGGTGATGATGGCCCGCGCGATACTGACGCGCTGCTGCTGGCCGCCCGACAGCTCCGAGGGCCGGTGATCTACATGCTCCCGCAGGCCCACACGGCTCAGTGCCTGCCGCGCTTTCCAGTTCCGCTCGGCCTCCGGTACGCCCCGGATGGCCAGAGGCAAGGCCACATTCTCCAGTGCCGTATACTGGGGCAAATTATTGTAGTTCTGAAAGACGAAGCCGATATAGCGGCGGCGGAACTTTGTCCGTAACTCCTCGTCCATGGTCTCCAGATGATGCTTGCCTCGGACGATGATCTCCCCTTTGGTGGGCGGCTCCAGTCCTGCCAACATATTCAGAAGAGTCGATTTTCCGGAACCGCTGCGGCCCGCAATGCAGACAAATTCACCCTGCAGCACAGATACGTCCACGCCATCCAATGCACGGACAGTGTTTCCGCCCACGGTATAGTATTTTTTTAGACCCACCGTTTTTATAATGGTTTTTCGTTCGCTCATAATTCTCTCTCGCTATCTCAAATGTGGAGGGCGGCAATATCTATCCTGTTAGAGCTAACTTGGTCTTAACAAGTCTCGGCTCTCATCCTCATGTGGCACCCAACGCCAGTACGAAATATGCCATTCTGACCGCCGGATGCAGTTCCCCGAAGAATCGGATTTAGAAATCAGTCATGAGTATTTTTCCAGTCTTCGGCACCGTCCATCTTTGCATTCAGGTCACTGCCAAGGTCGCAAGTATAGTTCCATTCGATTACGTCTCCTGCCTTGACAAAATACGTACCGCAGCCGTAGTTGGGATACCATCCGTTGACCGAATACATCCAGCCGCTCCAGCGACCGCCATCAAACTCGTAAAGGTTATTGATACCATTTATATAATTCTTGCTGCGGTGTTCCATGTGAATCTTGTATTTTTGACACACACGGTTAAGAATATCGAAAACCGAGTTCCCCTGCTCAATCTCTACTGTGGTCACATCCAGAATACAGCCAGAAGCGGGGACGATGCCCGCCCACTTACTCTCCAGATGCATGCCGTTTTTTACCGCCGTGTCACAGCGGATGGTGATGGTGACGGTATCCTTCTTGCTGTCCGGCTTCTGATCCGGTGTAGGTGTGGGAGTATTGCTATCTTCAGCTTTCTGGTCGTTTTTCTTACCGTCGTTCTTCTTGCCGCCGGAATCTGGCGTTGTGATATTTGCAGGCTCCTCGTCAGGCGTAGTAGGAGTGGCCTGATCTGCCTTGTTGCTCTTGTTGCCTTCCGGTGCATCCGAAGATCCCTGAGAGTAGAAATCTGCCACACTATCAGGCTTGCTTTGGGACGGGGTAGATGTTGTTTCCTTTTTGCCGAAGCTGAAGGCCTCCGTAAACCAGGAATACCACGGCTTTTCCTCTTCGGGTTGGTCGGTATCCTCTCCCACATAATCCAGATCCAATTCGCCGCTATTGCCGGCAGTGCCGGTCTGGGCGCAGGCGCACAGGCTCAACAGCATCATAATTGCCAGCAGGAACGCGATGATATATCTCAGATTCTTTTTCATGTCAATTCTCCTTCAGCCATTAGGGCTGTTGATTTTGAGGATGCGGGAGAGGCCGGCAAACCCCTCCCGCTATGGAAAAGACAACGGCATTTGCCGTCTCGACTTGCCTTTTGCGGATTTGAGGATGGGGGACGGGGCGGCTTAAACCCCGTCCCCCTATGGAAAGCTGACAGTCTCCGTTCAGACTGTCTCGGCTTGACTAGGGTTAATTGCTGCGGATATTGTATCAAGTGCGGCTTCAGCGGAGGTCTCTGCCAAGGTGAGAGCCTTTGCTTCAGCCTCCGCCTTCTTCTTCGCCGCCCACTCAGCCTTAGCAGCCCGCTCCGCACGCTTTTTGATAGCCTGTTCCTGTTTTCGCTGCTCGGATTGCTCCATCTTGCGCTGCCGCTTCTGCCTTCGCTCCTCGCGAAACAGCGGTTCTTGCTTCACCTTTTCCGCCTTATAGCGAGCGGTGTCGCGCAGCTTGCGCATGGAACGAGGCTGCGGCAGCCTTGCCGCCGCCATCGCGGCTGCCCAGCCGCCAAAACGCTGCTCAATAAACGTACCGCCATCCACTTCGCTGGGGGATGGGCTGTGACCCAGTGAGATGGCGCACCGGCTCAGATACCGCGCCAGCTGCGGCAGCGGCGTATCTGCGTTTCGCTCGGCAAATGCTTCGTCACGCGCTTCCAGTGCTGCTACAGTCCTTTTGACTATTTGGTTTTGTGCCCACGCCTGAAAATCAATGGGACGTCCGCCGCGTTGAGACATAGTAACACTCCTCCTTATTACGAAAAAATGCCGGACAAACCCCTTCTCAGGGGATGACCAGCGACATTTTGGCAAGAAAAAACGCTGACAAAATCCGTCAGCGCACGCTCCTGCCCTCGTCACAGCGAGAGAGCGCCACTGTGTACCAAAGATCCTTGACCGTGCAATTCTCCTGCCCTCGCGCCACAAGGCTTTCGCCTTTCGTACATGATCTACCTTCTCAGAAGCTTCCTCCCAATGGCGGTATTACCCAACAGCTTTCGCCGCTTCGACCATTTCCTTGCGCTCACAGTGCCGTCCGCAGAGGGTTTCTAACCCAAATTCCTTTTAGGCTGCTGCCTGATCTTTTGCATATAAAAAGATCTTTACGACCAACACAGCCACACGGTGTCACCGGATCATATTTACTTGTCTGTTGCAAATGAATGATGCTGCTGCGGTTTGTGCATACTGCAAAGTGTCAGCACACGCTCTGGGTATTTCGTAAATCATATACAATTTACGACAGAAAGTTACCGCAATTCCATCTTTTACTATACATTGACTTACCAAAAAAGTCAACAAAAAATGCAGGAAAATTGTGAAAAAGCAAGAACTATCTGAATAGCGATTCAAATTGCTTTATATTGTTTCCATCATCTGGAAGTTCAAAAGAAAGGATACCACGGCATCTTGTTAATTGCCGTCACAAACACCGTCAGAAGGAAGGGAGATTACTATGCCACGGCGAGGAGAGAACATTTACAAGCGGAAGGATGGTCGGTGGGAGGGCCGCTATATTCGCGGCCGGACACCTGCCGGCAAGGCAGAGTATGGCTATGTATATGCCAAAAGTTATGCAGCCTGTCGTGAGAAGCGACGGAAGATGGAAGGAGTCATACCACAGAAGCCGACCCTGACAGGTGAAATGTCTGTGGCCCAGGCAGTTGCGTTCTTTTTGTCAGATCGCCGTGGTGAGCTAAAGGCTTCAACGGTCGGGCGCTACGAGTATGTGATCAGCCATTATATTGTCCCAGATCTGGGGACGGTCATGCTTCATGAGTTGACGGCGGAAAAGCTTTCTGCCTATTTTAAGAGATTGCAGAACCGAGGTCTATCAAGCAAAACCGCGAGGGATATTGGTGTGCTGCTAAAGACAATTTTCAAAGTGGTGAAAAAGAAATGTCATTGTGATTGCCCCGGCCGGGATGTGGAGCTGCCCGCATATCGCGGCAAAAAGATTGAAGTATTTTCCGATCACGAGATAGCCCTGCTGGCGCAGAAGATCCTGGAGGCCCCGGACATCACAGGGCTGTGTATCCTTCTGGTGCTGAACACGGGGCTGCGACTTGGTGAGATCTGCGCTCTGCGCAAAAGCGACATTGACTACCGCTCCGGCTTTCTGCGAATTGAGCGCTCGGCTGCCCGTGTACGCGATGCTTCCGGGACACATCTGGTGGTGCAATCCCCGAAAAGCGGCAGTTCTGTGCGTCTTGTAGCCATTCCCAATGATATGCTGGAATTGCTGAAAGCGACCACCCAGAGCATTCAGAGAGACAATTATCTGCTGACCAACACGGACACGCCGATGGAACCGCGCACACTGCAATACCGATACCGGAAGCTGCTGGAACGCTGCGGTATCCGCTATCGGAATTTTCACGCCCTCCGACATACCTACGCGACAAGGTGCATGGAGAATGGTGTGGACATCAAGAGCCTCAGTGAGCTTTTGGGCCACGCTGATGTTCGGACGACATTGCAGACGTATATCCATTCTTCTCTGGCTCATAAAAGGCAGGCTGTTCAGAGCATATGTTTCTTACCCATGGAAGGGGCGGGCAGCGTTTTAATTCCGTCAAAAATCCCGTCAGAGATCTCAGCAATTACCGTGCCGCCAAGCAAAACAGGGACTTGTTTCGTAAATTGTATATGATTTACGAAAAACGAACTATTCCTCATGCAGCCGTAGGCACAGATGCCTACGGCTTTTTTGTTTTGCAGGCAAGGCGCAATCCGGCTTGCTGCGTCGTGAACAGGGCTAATCATCCTGTTATCAAGACCGTCTGGGATAGAACTGTTCGCCGACCCACTCTGCGGTCAGCTCTTTCGGATGCAAGACCAGCGTGGGCGTATGGCTTTCCACAGCAAAAGCAAAGGCTCTGTTTTCCCCACTGTCCGTTGCTGACATATCCGCATCATGGACATATAGTACCACATCGGCAAGGTCAATGATCTTCCTATAGGCTTGCAGCTGTGCATCCGGCGTACCCACGGGACACACGACCGAAATATGGGTGCATTTTTCCAGCATAGTAAAGTAGCGTTCCCGCAGATACGGTGCCCATTTGGTAGCCTGTTCCTCATGTGGTATATAGCAGAAAAGCATCAGGTCTGGGTCGGTGGTTTCCCGCAGACCGTTGACGATCTCGGCTGCGTAAAGACCTACGCCGCAGTCGCAGGCGGTCAGAAACTGTGTCACACCGCGCTGGCGCAGCGCCATAACCTGCTGCGCCAGTTCGATTTTCATTTTCCGGCAGCCACTATCTTCTTCATCAAACCCCCATGGAAAGCGCATGGGTGCTTGCCCTATGACCGCACAGCGGTATATGTGACGGCTTTCTCCCATAAACATCACGCCTTCAACCGAAGCATTGTCGTAATAAATAATACGATAATAATTATTAAAATGCAACGATTTTTCAAAGTATAATAAACGAAAAATCTTAGGTGGTGAAGTTGTGACAGATATTCTGGAAATCATCAAACGAAATCGTGAGGCACGGGGATGGTCGGAATATCAGCTTGCTGAACGCTCTGGCCTGCCACAGTCTACCATCTCCTCGTGGTATAAAAAATCTATGACGCCATCGTTTGCATCGCTTGAGAAGATCTGCGATGCTTTCGGTGTTACATTGTCGCAATTCTTTGCGCAGGACGACATTCGTGTGGCTCTGACTCCCGCGCAGCGTGAGATGTTGGATAAATGGAATTGCCTGACATCAGTGCAGCAAGCAGCTTTGGCAGCCCTCATGGATACGATGATATGAATGGATAAGCCGGTTCTCGCGGCGAAGAAGCGTTTTCCACCTGTACGCCCCGGCAGCTTTCCGCTACAATGACCTTGTACTTGAGGTCATTAGGCATTGAGGACGGAGCAGCGCAGGCACGGGATGGGCGATCATGTCCAGCGGAGATATCAGCGTGGACATGACCCCGACAAAATCTTGAAGGGGCGAAACGCAAATAAACCGAAAAAAAGATGAAGGGTGTATCAGCTGGTACATCCTTCATCTTTTTCGCTATTCTTCTTTTGCTAATGTTTGCGTATGCAGGAACGCATCCATCAGCATTTTCCCATCCTCGCGGTCACTCCACCAGTACGGGCGCAGAAACAACAGAGCATTCTCCAGCCAAACATAATCGTCCCTGGTCAGTGTATGACTTTGAAGCCCTGCGCTGATCCTGATATACGATTCTCTTACTTTGGCACTGGCATGGTCACGGACAAGATAGCCGTTGAGAAAGCCGGTGATGACAGATATTTCCTCATCCGTATAAAACATGGCGTCCCTCCTGAATTCAATCACACAGGGCAAAGTATAGCATATTTTCTTTGCATCCACAAGCAGTCTTGTACAAACCGGGCTTCCTCTGTGTCAAGGCCGCCTTGAAAAGTGCCGGCGTACCGACTTTATGACAGTTTTGTGACACTTTCCTCGCACTTTTACGGGGGAAGTCAGAGACTTCCTCTGATATGATACAGACAGGGTTGATACACGACCTGAATATTTCAAAGAAGGAGCGTAACATACCATGAAAAAG
>OGPG01001173.1_pt1 | contig 20066 bp, 16 predicted proteins | sample 1552851 | NCBI WGS metagenome assembly OGPG01 (sample SAMEA2579909, study PRJEB22360) | human gut metagenome | biome: human gut; feature: human-associated habitat; material: faeces | place: Denmark | collected 2008/2010 | reverse complement strand
AGCCTTGCGCAAGGCCGGGTTCGAACGACGCTCGAAACGTGTCAACGGAAATCCCATCTACGGCTGGGCCATCGAGAAGATCACACCCAATCCTTTCGCTTCTTACGGACTGTAGTTACTACGCTACTACACACAGCTGCAAAACATTGAAAAAGAACAAGCAGACGTGTAGTAGGATGTGAAAAACACACTTTACAACATCTTACTACACTACTACATGAACCTACTACGGTAGTAAGATCATATAGGTTTAGCTACTACGCATAACAGACTATATATAAGGTTATTGCAAATATGTAGTAAGTAGTAAGGTAAAATCGGCAAACTTCAAAAAACAAAAAATGATGAATGATTTGAAAAATATCAGCATCCGGCAATTCCTCGCACGGCGGGGCATTCAGCCCAAATACGAACGCAACGGTTACGGCATGTATCTTTCACCCCTGCGGGAAGAGCGCACGCCGAGTTTCAAAGTGGACTACGTGCGAAATCTCTGGTACGACTTCGGACTGGGCGAAGGCGGCACATTGCTCACCCTCGTGATGCGGTTGGAGCGGTGCGACAGCCGCGAGGCGATCCGACGGCTGCAAAACGGTGAAAAAAGGGACGCCGGTTCCGTTTCTCTTTCACCGGGTGTTGGCGAGCGTCCAGCTGCCGGAGGTCCCTTGCCGGTCTTGCGTCCGGCCGCCGTTCCCGCGCTCCGCATCCTCTCCGACGCTCCGCTCCGTCATCCGGCATTGGTCGGTTATCTCGCCTCGCGCGGCATCGTCCCGTCGGTCGCCGCTGCATTCTGCCGCGAGGTTCGCTACGAGGTAAACGGCCGCGCCTTTTTCGCCGTCGGGTTCCGCAACGATGCCGGAGGGTGGGAGCTCCGCTCCGCACGGTTCAAAGGCGGCTCCTCGCCCAAACATATCACCACCATCAACAACCGTTCCGATACGGTAATCGCCTTCGAAGGATTTATGGATTTCCTCGCTTATCTCTCGCTGAAACACCCCGAACGACTGCGCATCGACGCCGCGGTTCTGAACTCGGTCGTCAACCTGCCCAAAGCCATCCCGTTTCTCTCCCGGCATCCGGTGATTCACGCCTTCTTTGACAACGACGAAGCCGGGCGTAAAACGACCTCCGATCTGATCCGTCTTTGCCCCCGCAGCGAGGTAATCGACCAAAGGCATTTTTACAGCGGGCACAAGGACGTAAACGACTATCTGATCGCCCGCATAAAAGACCGACCTAAGACCACGAAAACTATATCCGATAAGCAAGATCACTCTTGTCGGAATGATCTGCAACCCTCGAAAGCAGAAACAGCGACGATTGAACCTCCGCGTCGGAAAGGGGTAAAGATTTAAGGAAGGCAAGGTTGTGTTTTCGTAGACGAAAACTGCGCCTTCCCCGCTGGCCGGCGTAAAATCCCGCTGGTCTGAAAAAAAATGCTTACAAACCACTTATCATGGAAACACCGAAAAAAACATACGGCAAACAAGGCGGACGCCCGAAAGTCAGTATCGGCCGCATCTGCAAATACGTCGTCAGCACGCGGCTCAGCCCCGAACGGAAACTCCGCTTTTCGGCCCTCTGCCGCGAAGCAGGACAACCGCCTGCCGAAGTCCTGCGCCAGCTGATCGACCGAGGAACGGTAAGAGCACGGATCACCCGCGAACAACTGGATTTCATGGCCCAACTCAAAGGCATTGCCCGCAACCTGAACCAACTGACCCGGCTGGCCAATGCCAAAGGTCTGGCGGCTGTCAGGGTACGGCATGCGGCGATCGTCACGGCCATCGAAAAACTCCTGAAACAGATATGCGATGGTCGGTAAGGTAATATCGGGATCGTCTTTTTCGGGGACGGTAGGCTACGTGATGAAAGAAGAATCCCGGATATTGGAAGCCGAAGGAATTATGCCTCCGGAAGTGAAGGACATGGTGCAGGACTTCAAAGACCAGACCTTATTGAACCCACGGCTGAAAAACAATGTCGGCCATATCTCCTTGTCTTTCTCACCCAAAGACGCCCCGCGGATGACCGACGCCCTGATGACGCAGATCGCAAAGGAGTATATGCAAAAGATGGGCATCACCGATACGCAGTATCTATTGGTGCGCCATCTCGACCAGCCCCATCCGCACTGCCATCTGGTCTACAACCGGGTCGGGAACAACGGGCAGACCATATCGGACAGGAACATCAAGATCCGCAACGCCAAGGTCTGCCGGGAGCTGACCGAGAAGTACGGATTGTATCTCGCACCGGGAAAGGACGACGTACGGCGGGAGCGGTTGCGCGAACCCGACAAAACCAGATACGAAATCCACGATGCGATCAAAGGCTGTCTGCCCAAGAGCAAAAGTTGGAACGAACTGGAAGGCAAATTAAAGGAACAGGACATCGGCGTCCGTTACAAGTATTGCGGAAATACCGACCGCAAGCAGGGTATCCTCTTCTCGAAAAACGGCTTCGAGTTCTCCGGATCGAAGATCGACCGGGCTTTCAGCTTTACGAAACTCGACCGTCATTTTACCCACGTGCAGCAACAAACCCAGCACCGGGCCACGCTCTTCGGGAACCTCTCGGCGGCGGCAGGCAATTACCGTTCGGCATTTGCCGGGCTGTTCGGAGGCATGGGCGGCAGCAGTGCACGCGAAGAGCCGCCAACGGTCAATCTCGGAAAAGCCGGGGGTATTCCGCTGTCGCCTACCGATTCGCCCGGCGGAGTGTCGGCCGGGCAGTTGCAACGCAAACCGGGAGAAAGCCCCGAAGAGCATATCGCACGAATCACGGCGCTGCTCGATGCCGCGGCCGAGGCGATGGCCATAGCTGCGATGGAACACCGACGCAGACTCGAAGAACAGAAAAGAAGAGCCAAAATGAAACTGTAACCTTAAAACCGAGAAACCATGAACGACGAAAATAAGATCGACCTCTCGATTGAGATGTATGAAGACCTCAAGGAAACACTTGTCAAAGCCATTAAAAACGCCAAAGCAGGCGGCGTAGGGAACGCAGGTTGGGAGAATACGCAGCTGGAACGGATCGAACGGCTGATAGAGGCCGCGGAACGCTCGCAAGGGCAGATCGCACAGCAGCTCGAACAACTGCAACGGAATACGGCCTTGTCCGGAGCAAAAACCGAGCAGATGCAGGAATTTACCGACAGATACAACGCGTTGCTGGCGCAGTTAGCGGGGAGACTGGAGGTGATCGACAAGGAGAATCGAACAATAATTACTGAAGTTCTAAGTTTCAAAAAGTCTTTATCCGAATTCAAGAACGAAGTTGATACGACGAAATTCGAAAAGCTCGCCAACAATACATTATGGGAAATGAAAACCCAGATACGCTATCTCAAACAACCACCTATCGTTCTGAGAACAATCGTATTTCTAACCGTATTATCAATTTTGACAATATTGGCAACCGGGTATTTATATAGAGATCGGAACGAATGGCGGGGCGAAGCTACATATTGGTATAAACAGAGCGACCAATATAAAACGACACAGACTAATAAAAAATAAAAACATTTTTTATTACTGGTAAATTTTGTATCTTTGCCACGCAAAGGTTCGGAAAGAAGGCCATATGGCCTCCGATCGATTAAAAGGGAATGCCGTGAAAGTCGGCAACAGTTCCCGCTGCTGTAAGTTCCTGTCCGGAAACGGACACATGAGGGATCGACAATCTCAGCCACTGGTGAAAACCGGGAAGGCGTCGTAACCGGAATAAGTCAGAAGACCTGCCTTGCATGACAGATTGGTTTCGCAGCCTGCGGAGAATGGGCGTGAATTGATAATGCATGTAAAGCACTTTTCCATTTTGTTTCGTTGCATTACGGCGGAATCAATGGTTACCGAACAAACTATTGATACCAAGCGCATAATGAAGCAATTCTACCTTTCGATCCTATGTCTCGCATTTATTGCGGGGGGGGGGAATTTCCACAGCAGTTCAGGCATCCGATAAAGCCGATTCCACCACGAACCGGCGTTACGTCGGAAAACTGGACAGTATCCAGAAAATCAACGAGGTCATCATCGTCGGCACCCCCGTCATTCCCAAATACCGCGAAGTCATCCCCGCACAGGTCCTCAAGGAGGTCGACCTGCAACGGCTGAACAGTCTTTCGGTGGCCGACGCCATCCGCTATTTCGCGGGCGTGCAGCTCAAGGACTACGGAGGTGTAGGCGGACTGAAGACCGTCAACATCCGCTCAATGGGCACCAACCACATGGCGGTCTTCTACGACGGAATCCAGTTGGGCAACGCCCAGAACGGGCAGGTCGATCTGGGGCGCTTCTCGCTGGACGACGTGGAGGAAATATCGCTCTATAACGGACAGAAGAGTGACATTTTCCAGTCGGCCAAGGATTTCGGGGCCTCGGGAACCATCTACATCACTACGCGGCGCCCCCGCTTCGAGGAGGGCAAGCGGGCCAATTTCAAGGCCACGATGAAGACCGGCTCGTTCGGGCTCATCAATCCCTCGATGCGCTACGAGTATAAGATCTCCGACGCCGTCAGCTCGTCGTTCAGCGGCGAGTGGATCAATGCCACCGGCCGGTACAAATTCCGCTACCGCCGCCGCAACACGCTGGGCGAGATCGCCTACGACACAACGGCCTACCGACAGAACGGCGACATCAACGCTACGCGCATGGAGGCCGGACTCCACGGCAAGATGGCCGACGGACAATGGACCGTGCGGGCCTACACCTACAACTCCGAACGCGGCATCCCGGGAGCCATCGTCAACAACGTCTTTCGCCATGGTGAGCGGCTGTGGGACACCAACTCGTTCATCCAGGGAACGCTGACCAACCGCTGGTCGAAGAAATTCCGCACGCTGTTCAACACCAAGTACGCCGCCGACTACACCCATTACGAGAATCAAGACGCCAAGTTGATCCAAACCAAGAACACCTACAAGCAGAAGGAGTTCTATTTCTCGTGCGCTAATCTCTACAACATCTTCGAACACTGGGAGGTGTCGCTGGCCTATGACTTCCAATGGAATACGCTCGACGCCACTTTTTACATGCCCACAGAAAGCGATGGCACCTTCCCCTTTCCGACGCGCTATACCCATATGGCCGCATTGGCCACGGCATTTGAATGGGGACGGTTGAAGATGCAGGCCAGCGTGCTGGGTTACTTTGTCCACGAAAAGGTCGAGCGCTTCGAAGCCCGGCCCGACAAGGCTGTGGCTACCCCTGCGTTTTTCGGATCGTTCAAAGTGCTGAAAAACCACGACCTCTCAGTGCGCGCCTTCTACAAACGGATGTTCCGTATGCCGACCTTCAACGACCTCTACTATACGGACATGGGCAACGCCTTCCTCAAGCCCGAATATGCCGAACAATTCAACGTCGGCCTGAAATACACGCGCAATTTTGAGAAATCGCCTTTCATGCGGATGCTCGACGTTTCGGTCGACGCCTACTACAACAAAATCACAGATAAAATCATCGCCTATCCCAAGGGACAGCAGTTCCGCTGGACGATGCTCAATCTGGGCGAGGTGGAGATCAAGGGCGTGGACGCCGTGCTGAACACCCAGTTCTCGCTCGGCAAACTGGAGGTGACGACCAAGTTCCAGTACACCTATCAGAAGGCCATCGACATCACCGACCCGGCCGACACCTACTATCGCGACCAGATTCCCTACATCCCTTGGCACAGCGGCTCGGCCATCCTTGCACTGTTCTACAAAGGGTGGGGGCTCAATTACAGCTTCATCTACACGGGCCAGCGCTACAACCAGCAGGAGAACATCCCGCGCAACCACACCCAGCCGTGGTACACGAGCGACCTCTCGCTGCAAAAGACTTTCAAGATCCGCACCCGAACCCTCAAGGCCACGGCCGAGGTTAACAATCTTTTCGGACAGGATTACGACGTGGTGCTCAACTATCCGATGCCGAAGACCAACTTCCGGTTCGTCGTCAGCGTCGATCTCTAACCTCCGCGAGCCATGAAAAGGTATCTCTTCATCGTTTTGGCCGGCTGCTGCCTCGCCGCCGGCTGCCGGAAGATCGAACTGGTGAACCCCACCGAATACGAGGTGCTGCCATTCGGCGAGGATCCCGACGCCGATCCGATCGGCATGTATCTGCTCAATGAGGGCAACATGGGCAGCAACAAAGCTGACCTCGACTACCTCGACTACCGCACGGCAGTCTACGCCCGGGGCATTTACGCCGAGAAGAACCCCAACGTCGTCAAGGAGTTGGGTGACGTGGGCAACGACATCCAGATCTACGACGGACGGCTGTTCGCTGTCATCAACTGTTCGCACAAGGTCGAGGTGATGGACGCCTACACGGCGCGGCGCATCACGCAGATCGACATTCCAAACTGCCGCTACATCCGGTTCAAGGGCAAATATGCCTACGTTAGCGCGTATGTCGGGCCCGTGGCGATGGATCCCAACGCCCAAAAGGGCGCGGTCTTCAAGGTGGATCTCGACACCTATAAGATCGTCGGCCAGGTGACCGTGGGTTACCAGCCCGATGAACTGGCCATCATCGGCGGACGCGCCTACGTCGCCAATTCGGGCGGTTACCGCGCCCCGAACTACGACTCGACGGTCTCGGTCATCGAACTGGAAACCATGCGCCAAATGTACAAGATCGACGTAGCGATCAACCTCAGCCGCATCAAAGCCGACGCCTACGGCAACCTGTGGGTCTCCTCGCGGGGCAACTACGACGACGTTCCGTCGAACCTCTACCGGCTGGAACCCAACGGCGGACGTTATCAGGTGGCCGAGGCGATGAACATTCCGGCTTCGAACATGATCATCTCCGGGGATTCCCTTTATGTCTACAGTGTCGAGTACAGCAACCAGACCTCGAAAAACACGGTAACCTACGCCATCATCGACGTCAAGAAAAAGCGTGTCGTATCGCGCAAATTCATCACCGACGGCACAGAGCTCGATATCGTGATTCCCTACGGCATTGCCATCCACCCCCGAAACGGCGACATCTATGTCACCGACGCCAAGAACTACGTTTCGAGCGGCGTATTGCACTGTTATTCGCGCGAAGGCGTCCACAAATGGAGTGTCCGCACGGGCGATATCCCCGCACACATGGTTTTTCTCGAACGCAAACAGACTCGGCAATGAAAAAGATATTCGCCATCCTGCTGTCGGCCCTCGCGCTCGGCGGCTGTGAAAACGACGGCATCCCCTATGTGAGCCTCGGGCTGGACGACCTTTACAAGGTCGCCCGCATGCAGACCGTCGATCTCAAACCCGCCTTCACGGGCGAAAGTTACCGCTGGACGGTTAAGACCGCCTCGGGAGCCGATTCGCTGCTCTCGGAAGAGAAGAACTACATCTTCCTGATGCAATACCCGGGCACCTATGACGTAACGTTCCAAATCTTCGACCCCGTCAATCCGATCGTGCACCGGATGACCTTTTACGTGGTCGAAGAGGAGGTAGAGTACAGTCCCTACATATCTACGGTCTACGAATACTGCCCGGCTCCGGGACAGTTCGTGAACGCGATGCCCGAATATCGGGAGGGCGACACGGCGGAGACCATGCGGCAGAAGGCCGAGGAGGCCATCGCCGGAAAGATGCAGAGCGGTGTTTCTCTCGGCGCATACGGCGGTTACATCACGTTCGGATTCGACCATACGGTCGTAAACGTTCCGGGCGAATACGACATCCGCATCGACGGCAACTCGTTCAACAGCGCAGCTCATCCGGGCGTCGACGGAGGCAGTTCGGAACCGGGTATCATCATGGTCATGTTCGACGAGAACCAAAACGGCAAGCCTGACGACAAGTGGTACGAGATCGACAAGAATCCGTGGTACACGGATGAGGCGGCTACCTACGGTTATGAGATCACCTATCATCGTCCCGCCCCCGACCATGTCCCGACGCCCGGCGAAGGAAACGACAGCGCCCTGACCGATATGACCTACATCAAATGGGAGGATAATCGAGGACAAACCGACTATGTCTACAAAAACAAGTTCCACGACCAGGACTACTATCCTAAGTGGATCGACGCCGACGAAATGACGTTCCGAGGCACGCTGCTGCCCAAGAACGCCGTGGATGTCTCAGGCAACGGCTCCTATTACCTGCAATACATGTTCAAATACGGCGCCTATGCAGACAACTATCCCAACGAGGCCAAGGACGAAAACGGCAACTATTACAACGGCTTCGACATCGGATGGGCCGTGGATCCCGAGACCCGCGAACCGGTGCACCTGCCGGGGGTCGACTTTATCCGCGTCTACACCGCCCTAAACCAGTACTGCGGCTGGATCGGCGAGACCTCCACTGAAATTTTCATGGCCCGCGACATGCATATCTACGTGCGGCCCGACCAACACCAATAAAATAGAGATTTCACACTATGAAAATGAAAAAACTGCTGTTGCTGCCTGCGTTGCTGCTGACGCTGAGCGTCGGGAATGTCGCCTGCTCCTACCACAACGACGACAACCCCAACGAATACCCCGATCCCCAACCGGAGCCGGAACCCGAACCGGAGCCCGGACCCGACATTAACCAAAAATACCTCGAAGCTGCGTATACCTCTAACTGTTTTATGGTCAAGCCGGGACAGTCGGTCGACATCCCGATACTGAAAGCCTTTGCCATGTGGAACCTCTACGCCGAATGGCTGGGTGAAACTGATCTCATGGGACTGACACCCGAACCGGTTCTGCTTTGGCAGGATCTGCCGGGTTTGATCACGAACGTCGGACTGATTCCTGGACAACAAGCCGAAGAGGGTTCCATCGCCGTATCGACGGCCGACAAGGTGGGCAATGCAGTAATCGGCATCCGCATCGGCGGTGCAATCCGCTGGAGCTGGCATGTTTGGGTGACACGCTACGATCCGGATGCGGAATTGGTAGCTTACGGCAAAATCTACACATGGGACAATAACGGCGACGGAGTTGTAGATTATACTTTTATGGATCGCAACCTCGGAGCCACGATCGACAAGGCGATCATAGAAAATACTGCCGCTGACTCATTGGCCGCTTGCGGACTGATGTACCAATGGGGGCGCAAGGATCCTTTCCCCGGAGACCACGACTTTCGCCGTTCCAACAGTACCGATTACAACTATTTCGAAAGCAAACCGATCTACGACACTTCGGGAACGTTGCTTACCGAAGGAAGTGCCACTGGAGGTACGGGTATCCGCTCCGTTAAGACGGATACGGATCTCACGCGGACGGGGCTCGCCAAATCCATTCTTGAACCGATGACCGTTCTGCTCGGCGCCGAAGGGTACAGCGATTGGTATTGCAGCAGTAAACCCGCAGAAATCAAAAAATGCGACACGCTGTGGTGCGGCACACGGGGCAAAACGCCATTCGATCCCTGCCCCGAGGGGTGGCGAGTCCCAGCGAACAAGAATGACAAGTTCATCTGGAACGGGCTCGAAAACGCCACAACCGACTACTCGGCACTGGGAGTATTCCCCTATGCCGGATTCCGCTATCGGGCAGGCGGTGGCTGTCTGAAAAACTCAGGATTCGGAGCCAGTATCTGGTCGGGAACTCCACCGACCGGTATTGGCAATGCCTATGAACTCTCCATCTACATCTCACCTTCGGAAAAACGACCGATCATCAAATCCGACGTCAGTTGCCGCAGCGACGGACAATCAATACGCTGTGTAAAAGATGCATGACTATGAAAAAAACGTTTTTATTTTTCACATTGTTACTTCTTGCTAGCGTGATATGTAGCTCGTCATGCTCTTACCACAACGACGACAATCCCAACGAATATCCCGATCCCCAACCGGAGCCGGAACCGGAGCCGGAACCCCAACCCGATGTTAACGAAAAATACCTCGAAGCATCGTACACTCCCAACTGCTTTATGGTCAAGCCCGGCGAGTCGGTCGACATCCCGGTGCTGAAAGCCTATGCCATATGGGATCTCTATGCTGAATGGCTGGGCAAGAGCGATTTCACAGGGATGACACCCGAACCTGTTCTGCTCTGGCAGGATGCCCCCGGACTGATCACCAACGTCGGACTGATCCCGGGACAGACCGCCGAGGACGGTTCGATCGTCGTATCGACGGCCGACAAGGTAGGCAACGCCCTAATCGGCCTCCGCATCGGTGGCGAAATACGCTGGAGCTGGCATATCTGGGTGACACGCTACGATCCCAATGCGGAACTGGTGGCCTTTGGAAAGATCTACACATGGGATAACAACGGCGACGGGGTGGCAGATTATACCTTCATGGATCGTAATCTCGGCGCCGTGATCGACAAGGCGCTCATCGAGAACACACCGGCCGACTCGCTGGCCGCCTGCGGACTGCTGTATCAATGGGGGCGCAAGGATCCCTTCCCCGGCGACCGCATACTCCGCGGAACGAATCAGACCGACTACAACCGTTTCGATAGCAAACCCATCTACGACGCTGCAGGAACGCTGCTGACCGAGGGGTCGCAATCGGGAGGCACGGGTATCCGCACGATCAGAACCAGCGAAGACCTGACCCGGACGAACTTTGCAAAATCAATATTTTCGCCGATGCATTTCCTGTTAGCCGACAACTGGTTCCCCAGCGAGGAGCCCCTGAAAGTCGAAGCGTGCGACACGTTGTGGTACGGTGCTCGGGGCAAAACGCCGTTCGATCCCTGTCCCGAAGGGTGGTGTGTCCCGGCGGACAAGAACGGACTGTTCGCATGGAACGGACTCGACAAGGCCACGACCGACTATTCGCCACTAGGGGTCTTTCCCTATGCCGGATTCCGTTACCGCGTCGGTGGCGGATGCCTGAAGAATTCGGGATTCAATACAGGTATCTGGACTCAGGATACCTACCAGCTCTCCATTTACATCATTCCCTACGACCAACGTCCCAGCATAAAAAGAGACAGGGGCTATCGCAGCGACGGATATTCCGTCCGCTGTGCTAAAGACGAATAACTCAACACACCTTTAATTTATAAAACGATGAAGAAATTTACTTTCCGGAGTTTGCTGGCCATTGCGGCCGCAGGCGTACTCTTTACCGCATGTAAAGACGAGAACGACGACGGCAACACGTCGAAGACGACCTATGAATTCTCGGTGAAGGCCGAAGACAACCCCATCAGCGCCCCGGCCGACGGCAAGACCTACACCATCCTGGTCACCTCAACCAAAACGGCTCAGGCCGGAACGAGCGCAGTAGCCTACGAAGTGGTCTCATCTCCCGAATGGGCTCCGGCCGAACTCGAACAGACTGCGCTGGTCATCACGGTCGCCAAGAACAGTTCGACCGAGGCCCGCGAACCGGGCAAAGTGGTTCTCAAACAGGACGAAAGCGACAAAACGCTCGAAATCACGATCAATCAGGCAGGATTCTCCAATTCGATGTCGCTCGACGCGACTTATTCGACCGACCGCTGCAAGGTGCTCGTGATCGAACCGACGATCACAGGCTTCGACCAAAACCCCGTCTACAAATGGACGGTGAAGGGCCCTAACGACGCGGAAGCTGCCGAAGCCGGAACCGACAAGACGCTTTCGTTCATCCAACTGGAAACGGGCGACTACACGATTTCGCTGACAATCTCCGACGACAGCGGCATCACCGAGACCAAGAGCGCCACCGTCACCGTAACGACCGAGGCTACGGCCTATTCGTATTATATCTCGGAAGTCTTGGAGTATAATCCTGCGATTACCAACGGCAAGGGATTGGCATTCTCGACCATCGACACGCCGTCCACGGTATTGGCAAGCGTCAACACAAAACTCGTCGACAAGCCGTTTGACAAAAACGATCTGGGAGTGAATCTCGGTTCGTTCGGCGGCAGCATCGTATTCAGATTCGACCATACAGTGATGAATGTCAATGGTCTGCGCGACTTCCGCATCGGTTCATATGCCACCAAAGGCGCTTATCCTGCACAAGGGGTTGTCTATGTTTCGTCTGACGCGAACGGCAACGGCAAGGCCGACGATGAATGGTACGAACTGGCTGGCAGCGAATACGGCAAGACCGGCGAACGACGCAACCTGAAAATGGTTTATACCCGTCCCGACAATGTCACCCCGTCCGATGGAATGGTAGAATGGGTCTCCTATGCAATCAACGAATCGGAAACCGGAACCTATTGTTATGCCAAGGCTCCATGGGGGACATTCTCGGTCTGGCCCGCATGGTTGATGGAATCGGCCGAGGGCACCGCACTGACATATACGGGTTGCACGATGCTGCCGCCTCTGGCCAAGGCCCCGGAAGATCTGACGAACGGCTGGCCAACTCAAGCTTCCCGCTGGTACGACTACGGCTATGTCTGCAACAGCGACCCCACGGATGAGACTGGATCGTCGTTCGACATCGGCTGGGCTCGCGACAAAGAAGGGAACAAAGTTAATTTGCCGGGCATCGATTTCGTGAAGATCCAGAACGCCACCTTGCAGGATCTGGGCTACGGCTATGGTCCGGCCTGCGTGTTGTTCAACTGCGCTATCGACCTGCACTTGGCGGGAAAAGAGATCGAAACAATTGCGCAATAATATTTGACACGGCGGCGGGGCCTTTTAATCGCGGTGAACCATTGCAAACCTTCCTGTAATTAATCCTGCCGCCATTTTTTTGATAGTCTGTTTGCAGAAACTGGAGAATCACAGAGGTTAGTAGTATGCGTTGTCTGCCATACAACCATACATCCGGTTTCTGCAAACAGACTTTTTAACGGATTCTTATGAAAAAAACAGTCTATTTCATCCTGCTTAGCGCGGCTACCTTCCTTATCTCCTGCGCATCGAACACGACAGGAATAGACGCCTATACGGAAACCCTCTACAAACCGTCCTATGCCTCGGGCTTCGAGATCGTCGGTGCTGAAGGCCGGCAAAGTACGCTTCTCAAAGTATTCAATCCGTGGCAAGGCGCCGAGAACACCGAAACAACGCTCTTCATCGTCCGCAACGGAGAAAAGATTCCGGCAGGTTTCACCGGACAGGTCGTGAAAGCGGGAGCGAGGCGCATCGTTTGCCTCTCCTCTACTTATGTGGCGATGCTCGATGCGTTGGGACAGGTCGACCGGGTGGTAGGAGTTTCGGGAAGAAACTATATTTCGAATAAATATGTAACGACACACCCCGAAGCCGTGGCGGACATCGGCTTCGACGGAAATATCGACTACGAACTGCTGCTCGCACAACGGCCCGATCTGGTGCTGTTGTTCGGCGTGAGCGGCGCAAGCGGCATGGAGTCGAAACTGCTCGAAATGGGCATTCCGTTCTGTTACATCGGCGAGTACCTCGAAGAGTCGCCGCTCGGCAAGGCCGAATGGCTGGTGGCTATCGCCGAGATCACCGACAGCCGCGAAAAAGGCGAAGCAGTCTTCGAGCCGGTTCCCGAACGTTACGATGCGCTCCGGGCAAAAGTCGCGGCGGCGACTTCGAAACATCCGAAAGTGATGATTAACACGCCCTATGCCGGGTCGTGGTTTATGGCGTCGACCGAAAGCTACGTCGCCCGGCTGATCGCCGACGCCGGAGGGGATTATATTTACAAGAAGAACACATCGAACCGTTCGCTCCCCATCGACCTCGAAGAGGCGTATATGCTCACGGCACAGGCCGATATGTGGCTCAATGCGGGCAGTGCCGCGTCACTCGGGGAGTTGAAATCGCAGTTCCCGAAATTCACAAACACCCGATGCGTAAGAAACGGTGCCGTTTACAACTGCAACAAACGGCTGAATGTCGCCGGAGGCAACGACTACTGGGAGTCGGGTGTGGTACAGCCCGACGTCGTCCTGCACGACCTGATCGCGATCATGCACCCGGAGGTACTGGACGAAAACGACCGGGAATTACACTACTACCAACGCCTCGAATAATCAACGGTCGATACCGTCGCGCGAAAGGACGCCCTGCGTGTAGTAGTGCTTCACATCACACATTTCAGTAACAAGGTCGGCCGCATCGATCAGTGCCTGCGGTGCATAACGCCCCGTGATAACCACCTCAACAGCCGGATGACGGCTGCGCAGCACATCCAGCACGACAGCGGTCGAGAGCAGTCCGAAATGCAGGGCGATGGTCAGTTCGTCGAGGATCACCACATCGTATTCCCCGCTTCGGAGCAGGTCCGCACAACGGGCCCATCCTTTGCGTGCCGCTTCCGCATCGGCCAACTCGGGGTCTTTTCCGATAAAGCATCCGCGCCCCAGTTGTTCGATACGGATACGACCGAATGCCGGGTCCGAGCCGTTGAACAGCCGTTCGATCTTCGTTTCATTGTATTTCATCGATTTGACGAACTGCCCGACATAGACGCCCTTCCCGGCGCACAACGCCCGCAGGGCCAGTCCGAATGCCGCCGTGGTCTTGCCTTTGCCGTTACCGGTGTAAACGTGTACATAGCCTTTAGTCTCCATTCCTAAAAATTGATTTGATTCCCCTCGGCGAACAGCGAATCGAGAAGCAGACAAAGTTCCGATACCAGTTCCTCTCCGTCCAGATCACCGTTCAGGGTGAAGAATTTCCCCAGCGGAGTGCAGTACTGCACCGTGCTGACGGCCTCGCAGGACTCGGCACCGCAGATAATGACCGCATCGACATCGTCCTCATGCCGCAGCATGGCGTTGTAAAACGCCAACAGGTACCGCGGGGCGTTTATCGACGGAACAAGTACCATCGTTCCCGATGCGTCGAATTTGTCGGGCGAATTTATCACTTTCAGACCGTATCGGTCTGCAATCCTTCCGGCCGTTTCCGCCGGAACTCCGTATAATACGATATTCATAACTATTCAATTAAAAAAAGGCGCGGCCGGCTACTAATCTCTATGCAATGACTTGTTATGGCAGTAACGGGTCTTTGTTTGGCCGCGCCTTTTTGAGTTATCCGAAAATCAAAATCAAAAGCTGGGCCGCCAGCACCCGCAGGAACATCGACAGCGGATAGACCGTAGCATATCCCACCGAAGGTGCGTCGGACGTGGTCTGCTCGGTCGAATAGGCCAGTGCCGGCGGATTGGTCGACGCGCCCGAAAGCACGCCGATCAGCGTATAATAGTTGAGTTTGTAGTAAAAACGTCCGAAAAGCCCCGCCAGCAGCAGCGGAACGATCGTGATTACAGCTCCGTAAGCGATCCAGACATATCCGCCCGCGACGAGCGTAGGCACGAAATCCTCGCCGGCACCCAGCCCCACGCCCGCAAGGAAAAGCGAAATGCCCACTTCGCGCAGCATCAGGTTGGCCGACATCGTCGTATAGGTGATGAGCCGGTAATGCGGACCGTAGCGGCCGATCAGGATGGCGACGATCAGCGGACCGCCGGCAAGGCCCAGTTTCACGGGCTGCGGAACGCCGGGAATCCAGAACGAAATACTGCCCAGCACGACACCCAGCGCGATGCCGATGAAAATAGGAATCAGGTTGGGATGGTTGAGACGCTTGAGCGAATTGCCGAAGAGCCGCTCGGCATGGGCTACCGAAAGTTCGGGACCCACGACCGTCACCCGGTCGCCCAGCTGCAACTGCAGATTCCCTGCAGCCACCAGGTCGATACCCGAACGGTTGATGCGTGTAATGGTGACGCCGCTCGTGGAGCGGATGCGCAGTTCGGCGAGTGTCTTGCCGTTCAGCTCGGGTTTGGTGATAAGTATTCGGCGTGAAATCATCTTCCTATCCGGCATCATCGGACCGGCATCCACCTCCCGGCCGAGCAACGCGACCAGTGCCTCGGCATCTTTGGGCGCCGCCACGAGCAAAATCCGGTCGCCGCAGCGGAGCGTCGTCGCAGCATCAGCCAGTTCAGGAGCTTCGCCCGGACGGCAAATCCGCGACACGACGAAATCGCGCAGGGCCAAACGGCGTATTCCGGAGATGCTTTTACCCTCGACGGCAGGATTGCAGATTTCGACGGAAATCCGCCGGGTCGTCAGGTCTTTCAGCACGTCCGTACCCAAACCTGCCGCCTCTTCCTCCTGCCGCACGTCGATACGCAGCAGATAGCGCAACGCCAGCAGGGTCAGGATGGCTCCGATCACTCCGAGCGGATAGGCCAATGCATAGCCTGTCGCGATATCCGGGGCATCGGCTCCGGCGTGCAGGTCGCTGAAAGCCTGCTGCGCGGCACCCAGCCCCGGGGTATTGGTCACGGCACCCGACATCACGCCGACCATCGTCGTCATCGGAAGCCCGGTGACATAATAAAGGGCAACCGTTGTAACGACGCCGAGCGCCACGACCAGTACGGCCAGTTTGTTCAGTGTGATGCCGCCCTTGCGGAACGAGGAGAAAAATCCGGGACCGACCTGCAAACCGATCGAATAGACGAAGAGAATCAGTCCGAACTCTTTGAGGAAGTGCATCAGGTGCTCGTCGATGTTCATGCCGAAATAGCTGAACGCGATGCCGACGAACAAAATACCCGTCACCCCCAGCGACACCCCGGCGATCTTCACCTTGCCCAGCATGATGCCGAGTGCGATGACCAGCGCCAGGATCATCACCGAGTGGGCGACACCGCCGCCCCAAAGCGACTCGGAACCAAATAGCAATCGTTCGAGTAATTCCATACCGAATCCCGTTTTAGGCCGAGCCGTTCCCGCAAAGCGAAACCCGTGTGCCGAAAACGGCACAACAATCCTTGCAACAGCATCGGAATTAAAATTATCATGCAGTATACAACCGAAATCAAACGCCCATCCCTCGGGGTCCTTTGACATCGAATCGACTTGGCAGGTCTTCTGACTGACTCCTGTTCCGAAGCCTTCCCGATCCTTGCGGATCAGTGGCTGAGATGTTCGAAACCTTCACGGAGTTTCACAGCAGCGGGACTGTCCGGGATTTGCACCCGATTCCCTTTTCACCCTTCTTCCACGCCCGGGAAGGAGAGCACCAAACCTGCGGCAAAGATAACGCTTCTTTCCGAGAAACCGCCCGAAAGCGCGGATTATTTTCACCAACCGCCGCCAGAAAGCGCCGGAAAGGGCATCCCATTCCGGTTTGAGCCCCCACCCGCATTCGCGCTCCCACCCGCAAAAATATTCCCAATTATTACTTTAATGTCCAAATCCGAATTTAGTCGTTTCTACACATCCATTTTCCCTTTTGCTCTTGCCGCATTTTTGTTAACTTTGCAGCAATTATCTTCAGCCATTAATTTATGGGAAACGCATTGCATCCAAATGAACGAACTTTGATTTACATGCTGCGAAAGATATTGGTCGCATTGGGCAAAACCATCGTCTCGCTCATACTGATCGCCTTGCTGGCAATCTTTGTGACAAGCGTAAGCCCTGTATATGATTTCAGTGAGGCTAAACCCTTCAGCGGCCCCGACATTTTTAACCCATACCGGGGGGGGGGAATCCGACATATGCTGGAAACGAGCCAATTTTCATACGCATACGCGCGTAAAGGGCATCCTGAACGAGTGCGAATATTGGCCGGCCGAAACCGATGAAGCCTACCGGAAATTCGGATATGACATCGTAACATTCTCGAATCACAATGAATTGACCCTACATCCATACGATTCCCTGTTGCAGGTCAATGTCTACGAACACGGTATCAACCTATTCAAATACCATAAGCTGGTATTCGGTTGCGACGAAGTCAACCGCTTCGATCATTTGATCCCGCTTTTCGCTTCCCAAAAACAATTCCAGTTAGACCTGCTCGGAAAGGAGTCCGATTTCATCCAGATGAATCACCCCTTGAGAACGACGGGCACGTCGAAAAGCCTCATGCAGAAACTCGGCGGTTACAGGATCATGGAACTCGACAGCGGAAAGAGCACCGAAAACGAGTACTGGGACTGGGCGTTGAGCGCCGGGCATTACAGTTTCGGACTGGCCAACGACGACCTGCACTATCCTGATAAGTCCAGTCGTATCGCCGTAAGGTGCAATTTCCTGCATTGTCCGTCGGCGAGGTATGAAGACATAAAGGAAACGCTTCTCGGAGGGTGCTATTATGCGATGCGCATTCCCGACTACGGACATGGGGACTGGGAGGTGAAATACGCCAGAAACAGGAATCTGCCGTCGGTCGAGAAGATCGGACTCGACGGCGAAACGATCTACATCGCCTTGTCGCGCCAGGCGGACAGTATCAAGGTGACGGGGCAGGATCACACCACTCTGTCGCTGGCCCGGAACTCGTCCGCGGCCAGCTATACCATGAGGGACAATGACCCCTACGCACGTATTACGGCCTACTTTCCCGACGGAGAGGTGATCTACACCAATCCGTTCGCACGATACGACGCTTCCGTGGCACAAACTCCCTATATGGCTCCGGCGCATACGGTAAACATCCCGTTGACGATTCTTTTCAACTTTACGCTTCTTGTCCTATGCGCGGGAGTGATCCTTACATTTTATAAAACAGTTATCAAATGGTAAAATTTCTGAAAGAAAAGACTGACCTCACCCGCATATCTTCGGTACTCAGCCTGTTTACGCTCGTGGCGTTCCACTGGCCGTTCTTCCGGCTGGTGCTCGGCAACATCGAAGGGGGCTTCAACGGCGTATTGATCACCGGAGGGCTGGGCGTGCTGATGTTCGCGCTCAATTTTCTCGTCTATTACCTCGTGCTCTTTCTCGGGCGCTTCGTCGGAAAGTGCATCCTTGCCTTCACATTCATAGGCAATGCCATAAGCCTCTATTTCATAAACACATACCAGGTGCTCATCACGGACAAGATGATGGGGAACGTATTCAACACCCGGTATTCGGAGGCTTCCGGATTCTTTTCATGGTCTGCCGTATGGTATCTCCTCTTCCTGGGCGTGGTTCCATGCATCTACATTTTTGCAAGGCGGTTCGACTACGGAAGCTGGAAGCGTTTTTTCGCCCGCACGGGCATCGCATTGGCGGTTTCTTTGGCCATCGCGCTGGTCAATATGCAGAACTGGCCGTGGATCGACCGCAACGCGCCCAAGCTCGGCAGCCTGGTCATGCCGTGGTCGTATACGGTCAACTCCGTACGCTACTATAATTCCGTAAAGAAGCAGAACCGGAAAGAGATTCCCCTGCCCGACGCGAAGATCGTTTCCGACGGCAAGGATGTATGCGTGCTGATAATAGGAGAATCCGCCAGAAGGGAGAATTTCTCTTTATACGGATACGGCAAGCCGACCAATCCGCTTCTGGAGAAAGACAGCGTGACCGCACTGATTGCAGATGCGGCCGCGACCTATACCACGGCAGGCGTGAAGGCCATTCTCGACCATAAGCCGTCCAACAAACTTTACGAAATCCTTCCGAACTATCTCAACCGCAGCGGCGTGGATGTGGTATGGCGCAGCAACAATTGGGGAGAGCCTCCCGTACATATCGACAAATACTACAAGCCGAAAGAGCTCAAGGAGCGGAATCCCGAAGCCGACGACAGGTACGACGGCATTCTGCTCGCAGGCCTCCGCGAAGAGATACTCTCCGGCAGCAAGGACAAGATGCTCGTCGTACTCCATACCAGCACGAGCCACGGCCCCACGTACTATAAGAAATACCCGCCGGAGTTCGAGGTGTTCAGTCCCGTATGCACTACGGTGGAGATGTCCAAAGCGGATCCGAAGGAGCTGATGAATGCCTACGACAACACCATCGTCTACACGGATTATCTCATTCATTCCGTAATAGAAATTCTTCGCGGGATTCCCCAAAGGCGCAGTTGCGTGATCTTCGTATCCGACCACGGAGAGTCCCTCGGCGAGGGGAATCTGTATATGCACGGCGTGCCCATACTTGTCGCGCCGAAGGAACAGATCGAGATTCCGTTCATCGTGTGGACATCGGATGAAGCGCTGGAAATAGATCCGGAGAAAAAGGTCGGGCAGTATCATGTCTTTCACAGCGTCCTGTCATTCCTCGGGATCGACAGCCCGATCTATGACGAATCATTGGATATATTCCAGCCTCCTCACAAAAGATAACCCACCCAAGAGCATATTTTCACATGCGGGAACAATCAAAAAATCGCTTAACTTGTCATAACCAACAAATTAAGCGATTTTTCCTGTACCCGGAGCCGCATTTGAATATACTAAATTCTATTAAACCTAAATAGAAGTCAAAATAGATGA
>OGPG01001161.1_pt1 | contig 20235 bp, 12 predicted proteins | sample 1552851 | NCBI WGS metagenome assembly OGPG01 (sample SAMEA2579909, study PRJEB22360) | human gut metagenome | biome: human gut; feature: human-associated habitat; material: faeces | place: Denmark | collected 2008/2010 | reverse complement strand
CTCGAAGGCCCTGACGCAGTGGAGCACCACGGGAAGTCCCCGCTCGCGGGCCAGCCGCAACTGCGTCCGCAGTGCGGACAGCTGGGCCGCACGGTCGGCGCCGCGCACGAAATCCAGTCCCGTTTCGCCCACGGCCTGCGCCCCGCCGAGACGCTGGCCGAGCGTTGCGGCGTCCTGCGTCGCGGCGTCCCACGGGTGCACGCCCGCCGTGCGGAGTTCGATCCCCGAACCGGTCGGGCGATGGGTGTGTATGTTGACGTAAGGGAGCATCCGGATTGCAAATGTAGGAATTTTAGCGGGAGCATTGCGAATTTGGAGCCAATTTTTTAACCTTCGCTTCCGGCTGCCGGCCGGCGGGACGCGGGGATGTTTTCCGGAGGTTGTTTCCGCTCCGGATTCTTTCGAAATCCTTTCGCATCGGAAGCATTCGTAAGGCCTTTATTTTGTCCCGAAAGCGGGCGTTCCAAATCTTAATTAAATTTAAGAAATAATGGTTTGCGCATGGGGAATTTCGGGAAAAATTTCGTACTTTCGCACGCGAATTAATTGTTAGCTCACTAACAGCCGAACTTGAATTCCAAACATAACAATCAAAATCATTAACCATGTCGAAAATCATTACACTACGCAAGGGTTTAGACATCAATCTGGTGGGCAAACCCCAGGAGTCGCTCGCGGATGCGCCGCAGGCTTCGGAGTATGCCCTCTCGCCCCTCGATTTCGAGGGCGTGACTCCCAAGCTGCTGGTTAAGGAGGGCGATCGGGTGAAAGCCGGCACGCCGTTGTTCTTCAACAAGTACAACGAACGCGTGCTCTTCACGTCGCCCGTCAGCGGTACGGTGGCCGCCGTCAACCGCGGAGAGAAGCGCAAGGTCCTCTCCGTGACGGTGACTCCCGACGCCTCCCAGGAGTACGAGGAGTTTGAGAAGACCGACCTCGGGTCGGCTTCGCGCGAGCAGATCGTCTCCCTGCTGCTCCGGTCGGGCCTTTGGCCGATGATCGTGCAGCGCCCTTACGGCATCATCGCCGACCCCAGCGACACGCCGAAAGCGGTCTTCATCTCCGCCTTCGACTCCGCGCCGCTGGCCCCGGATTACAATTTCGTGCTGAAAGCCGAACAGAAGAACCTCCAGACGGGTATCGACGTGATGCGCAAACTCACTCCGGGCAAGGTGCATCTCTCGGTGCGCGCCAAGGCCGAAGGGCAGATGCCCTCGCTCAAGGGCGCCGAACTCCACGCCTTTGCGGGCAAACACCCCGTCGGCAACGTCGGCGTGCAGATCCACCACGTGGACCCGGTGAACAAGGGCGAAGTGGTGTGGACGGTCAATATCCAGGATCTGGCCATCATCGGCCGCCTGTTCAACGAAGGCCGCGTCGACATGACGAAGATCATCGCCGTGGCCGGTTCGGAGATCGAGCGTCCGCAGTACGTCCGCATGGTGGGCGGCGCGAAGGTCGACTCCCTGGTCAAGGGCAACGTGAAGCGACAGAAGGAGGGCGACAGCGTCCGCTTCATCTCGGGCAACGTGCTCACGGGCACCCGGACCGCGCCGGACGGCTTCATGGGCTTCTACGCCAATCAGCTGACCGCCATCCCCGAGGGCGACAAGTACGAACTGCTGGGCTGGGCGATGCCCCGTTTCGGGAAGTTCTCCGTGTCGCGCGCCTATTTTTCGTGGCTCTGCCCGAAGAAGGCCTACAACCTCGACACCAACATGAACGGCGGCGAGCGTCCGTTCGTCGTGACGGGGCTTTACGAGCAGTACCTGCCGATGGACATTTACCCGATGTACCTGCTGAAGGCGTGCCTCGCGGGCGACATCGAAAAGATGGAGAACCTCGGCATCTACGAGGTTACCGAAGAGGACTTCGCGCTGTGCGAGTTCGTCGATCCCTCGAAGATCGAGATTCAGCAGATCATCCGCGACGGTATTAACTTAATGATCAGGGAGGCTTAAAGATGGGACTTCGTAAATTCATGGACAATATCAAGCCCACCTTCTCCAAGGGAGGCAAGCTGGGCTTTCTGGAGTCGACGTTCGATGCGTTCGAGACGTTCCTCTTCGTACCCAACACCACGACCTCGAAGGGCGCGCACATCCGCGACTGCAACGACATGAAACGTACGATGATCATGGTCGTCGCGGCGCTGATGCCGGCTTTTCTGTTCGGCTGCTACAACACGGGCATCCAGGTCGGACTCGAAGGCTTCACGGCCTTCTTCTACGGACTGGTCCGCGTGCTGCCGATGGTCTGCGTTTCCTATATCGTGGGTCTGGGCATCGAGTTCGGGTTCGCGCAGGCGCGCGGCCACGAGGTCAACGAGGGTTTCCTCGTCACGGGTCTGCTGATCCCGATGATCTTCCCGGTGTCGACGCCGCTCTGGATGGTCGCGCTGTCGACGGCTTTCGCCGTGGTCTTCGGCAAGGAGGTCTTCGGCGGTACGGGCATGAACGTCTTCAACCCCGCGCTGCTGGCGCGCGCCTTCGCCTTCTTCGCCTACACCCCTTCGATGTCGGGTGAGACGGTGTGGTACTCCGACTGGACGATGATGGGCGCGCAGGTCGACGGCATCACCGGCGCTACGGCCCTCGAACAGCTCGGCACGACCGGCGCGATGAACTACTCGCCGCTGGATGCCTTCCTGGGCTTCATCCCCGGATCGTTCGCCGAGACTTCGACGCTGGCCATCCTTCTCGGAGGCGCCATCCTCCTGTTCACGGGCATCGCCTCGTGGCGCACGATGGCGTCGGTGTTCGTCGGCGGACTGGCGATGGGTTACCTCTTCCAGGCGCTCGGCGTGACGACCTATCCCGCCTGGTATCACCTGATCGTCGGCGGCTTCGCCTTCGGTGCGGTCTTCATGGCCACCGATCCCGTGACTTCGTCGCAGACCAACACGGGCAAATACATCGTCGGCCTGATGACCGGCGCGCTGGCCGTGCTGATCCGCGTGGTCAACCCGGCCTATCCCGAGGGCATGATGCTTTCGATCCTCTTTATGAATGCGCTGGCGCCGCTGGTCGACTACTACGTGGTCGAGGCCAACATCTCGCGCCGCCGCAAACGTGTCAAACTCGCAAAATAGGGGAGACTGTTATGGCAACGAAAAAATTCAAATGCAACGTCTGCGGCTACATCCACGAAGGAGACGCCGCGCCCGCTAACTGCCCCGTCTGCGGAGTTCCCGCCTCGGAATTCACCGAGCTGAAGCCGGAGAAGAAGGGCCTGTTCAGCGACAAGAACGGCAATGCCTATATTATTATGTACTCGACGGTGATGGTCGTCATCGTGGCCACGCTGCTCGCGCTGGCCGCGCTGGGACTCCAGAAACGCCAGTACGAGAACGAACTCAACGAGAAGAAGCACGCCATCCTCGCGTCGCTGTCGGCCGGTGACCGGTCCTACGACGAGTTCATCGACGCCTATGTCGTCGACAAGGACGGCAGGCGCGTCGACGGCGAGGATGTCTTCGCGCTGCTCAACGACCTGCCGGGAACCTTCGAGGCGGGCAAGTTCCCGATCTTCGAGGCCCGGGACGGCCGGGTGGTCATTCCCGTGACCGGCATGGGTCTCTGGGGACCCGTCTGGGGCTATGTGGCTCTCGAGAAGGACATGAACACCGTCGCCGGCATCATCATGGCCCACAAGGGCGAGACCCCGGGTCTCGGCGCCGAGATCGCGACGCCCAAGTACCAGGCCAATTTCGTCGGCAAGACGATCTTCGACGGCGACAAGTTCGTTTCGGTGACGCTCCGCAAGGGCGGCGCCAAGGACCCCGCGCACGAGGTGGATGCCATTTCGGGCGGTACGAAGACCTCGGACGGCGTGACGGCGATGCTCTACAACAGCCTGGAGAACTACCTGCCCCTGCTGGAGGCCAAGCGCAACGCTGCGGCTCCCGCTCCGGCCGAAGTGTCTAACGAAGAAAACGTAGAAAACAATGAGTAAGATGGAAAAAGAGCCTTTGTTTTCGGCAAAGAACCTCAAATACCTGACCGGTCCGTTCTCGGCGAACAACCCGGTCATCGTGCAGATCCTCGGTATCTGCTCGGCGCTGGCCGTCACCGTACAGCTCAAGCCCGCCATCGTCATGGCCCTGTCCGTGACGGTCGTCACGGCCTTCTCGAACCTGGTGATGTCGCTGCTGCGCAACGGCGTTCCCTCGCGCATCCGCATCATCGTCCAGCTGGTGGTCATCGCCGCGCTGGTGATTCTCGTCGACCAGGTGCTCAAGGCTTTCGTCTACGAAGTCTCGAAGCAGCTGTCGGTCTACGTCGGACTGATCATCACCAACTGTATCGTCATGGGCCGCATCGAGGCCTTCGCGCTGGCCAACAAGCCCTGGGCGTCGTTCCTCGACGGTATCGGCAACGGTCTGGGCTACGGTCTGATTCTGGTCATCGTGGCCTTCTTCCGCGAGCTTTTCGGTTCGGGCAGCCTCCTGGGCTACCGGATCATCCCCGAGAGCTGGTACATGGCCGAGGGCGGCTTCTATTCGAACTGCGGACTGATGCTCTTCCCGCCGATGGCGCTGATCATCGTGGGCTGCATCATCTGGGTGCACCGTTCGCGCAACAAGGACTTACAGGAAAAATAGGAGGATAACGTATGGAATCATTGAATATCTTTATCCGGTCGATCTTCATCGACAACATGGTCTTCGCCTTCTTCTTCGGCATGTGCTCCTACATCGCCGTGTCGAAGAGCGTGAAGACGGCCCTGGGACTCGGCGCCGCCGTTACGTTCGTGATGGTGATGACCGTTCCGCTGAACTACCTCTTGTACGAATATGTGCTGAAGGCCAATGCGCTCGTCGAGGGCGTGGACCTGAACTTCCTGTCGTTCATCGTCTTCATCGCCACCATCGCGGCGTTCGTGCAGCTGGTGGAGATGATCGTCGAGAAGTTCTCGCCGACGCTTTACAGCCAGCTGGGCATCTTCCTGCCGCTGATCGCCGTGAACTGCGCCATCATGGGCGGCTCGCTGTTCATGCAGCAGAAGGTCGACGGCGGCGAACTGACGTCGCTCTGGCAGACGATCGTCTACGGACTCGGCTCGGGACTGGGCTGGTGGCTGGCGATCGTGATGATGGCCGCCATCCGCGAGAAGACGACCTATTCGCACATCCCCGCGGCGCTGAAAGGCCCCGGCATCGCCTTCATCATCACCGGTCTGATGGGTATCGCCTTTATGATTTTCTCGGGCATTCAGTTCTAACCTTTAAAAAAAGAGATTCCGATAAATGACTACAACGATTTTAATAGCGATTGCGGCCTTTCTGGCCATAACGCTCGTGCTGGTCGCACTGCTTCTCTATGCGAAGGCGAAACTGACCTCCTCGGGCGACGTCGTGATCGACATCAACGGCGGTGAGAAGGTCATCACGACCGAAAGCGGTTCGACGCTGCTTTCGACGCTGGCCAACAACAAGGTGTTCCTGCCTTCGGCGTGCGGCGGCGGCGGCTCGTGCGGCATGTGCAAATGTCAGGTGCTCGAAGGCGGCGGCGACATTCTGCCCACCGAGACGGGCTTCATCTCGCGCAAGCTGGCCAAGGACCACTGGCGTCTCGGCTGCCAGGTGAAGGTCAAGGAGAATATGAAAATCCGTGTTCCCGAGGCCGTGCTGGGCGTCAAGAAGTGGGAGTGCACCGTGGTCTCGAACCGCAATATCTCGACTTTCCTCAAGGAGTTCGTCGTGAAGCTGCCCGAGGGCGAGAACCTCAAGTTCCGCAGCGGCGGTTATATCCAGATCGACATTCCGAAGTACGACGCCATCAAGTTCTCGTCGATGGACGTGGACGAGAAGTTCCGCGCCGACTGGGACAAATTCAAGATGTGGGATCTGGTGACGACCAACCCCGAGCCGACGTTCCGCGCCTACTCGATGGCCAACCATCCGGCCGAGGGCAACATCATCATGCTCAACATCCGTATCGCCACGCCTCCGTTCGACAAGGCCACGGGCGGTTTTATGAAGGTCAACCCGGGTATCTGCTCGTCGTATGTCTTCTCGCGCAAGCCGGGTGACAAGATCACGATTTCGGGTCCTTACGGCGAATTCTTCCTGCCGGACAATCTGCCCTCGACGCAGGAGCTGATCTTCATCGGCGGCGGTGCGGGCATGGCTCCGATGCGCAGCCACCTGATGCACCTGTTCAAGACCGAAAAGACCGACCGTCCGGTGTCGTTCTGGTACGGCGCGCGTGCGCTGAAGGAGGTTCCCTATCTCGACGAGTTCCACCAGATCGAGAAGGATTTCCCCAACTTCTCGTTCAATCTGGCCCTCGACCGTCCCGATCCCGAGGCGGACGCCGCCGGAGTGAAGTACACGCCGGGCTTCGTGCACAACGTGCTCTACGAAAACTACCTCAAGAACCACCAGGCTCCCGAGGACTGCATCTACCTCATGTGCGGACCTCCGATGATGATCGCTTCGGTCGTCAAGATGCTCGACAACCTCGGCGTGCCGCCGGAGAATATCTTGTACGATAACTTCGGCAGTTAGTGAGTGCAATGACCACCAAAACGCCGTAGGCGAATAAAAGAGGAAGGACGGAAGATCGAATTGATTCGAAACTTTCGTCCTTCCTCTTTTATTGATCCCGCAGGGATTGTCGGTTCATTGCCGAACGCCGCCGAAGTCACGGAGCGCGGTTATCGCGAGCGGAGGCGAGCGATGCGACGTAACTTGCGCTCGGTGTGAGGATTCATTGCCGAACGCGGCCGAAGTCACGGGCGGCGGGGCGAAAATCGGCGATGACGGAGGCGGGATGGTGCGGCGACGGGATGGTCTACGGCGGATGAGGGCGCGAATGGAACTTTCGGAGCCTCGGAATTTGGCGGATCGGAAATAAAACCGTAAATTCGGATAAACTTCAAATAGGGTGCTATGAGACTTGTCCTGGTGTTTGTCGCATTGTTGCTGTCGCTTCCCTTATCCCCGCAGGCAAGGCCGAAGGGATATGAGTTGGACTATTATCGGGTTCGTCTGGAATCTGTCGAGACCGATGGCGCCCGGGGCGGCGTTATCGGCAATCCCGAGAATGAGCAGGGATTCACCACGCCCGGCTACCGGGATTCCACGATCCGCGTCGTTTTCACCTTCGAGCCGACGCATGTCGATTTTTCCCTGACCAACGAGAGCGATTCCGACTTCGGAATCATCTGGGACGAGGCCGTCTTCGTGGATGGAGTCTCGAATGCCGCAGAGGGGGTGTTTCACCGGGGTGTGAAGCTGCTCGACAGACACGACGCGCAGGTTCCTTCCGTGGTCGTGAAGGGAAGCTGTGTTTCGGAGTCGCTTGCCGTCAAGAACCGGGTTTTTTACAGTCGCGACCTCAAACGGTGGGTATTCGAGAATCTCCTGCGGGATGCGGATAAGCTTACGCAGATAAAAATACTGTTGCCGATCGAAACCGCCGGAGGGCGTCGGGACTACCTGTTCGTATTTTCCGTCCACTGGGAGAACCGGAAGGTCCGGGCCGAGTTCGATACGGGCCGGTGGTTTTACGTGTCGGAGAAATAGCCGCTTTCGGCCGGGACGCTTTCACGTGCCGACGTTCCCATGGCTGCGTCCGGGGCGTTGCCGGGGCTTTGGGCGGGCGGCGCATGGAAAAACACCCCGCAGGTCACAGGACCTGCGGGGTGTTCGGCTTCGGAAGCGCTGCCGGCGCGTCATTCGATGCCCTCGAACAGATAGGGGGCGTAGTTGTAGCCTTCGGCCTTGTAGACGGCGACCAGCGCCGGAATCCGGCGCACGAAATCGTTGTAATCCTTGCGGTCGTTGGCCCAGCCCGTCTCGGCGAGAGCCGCCATGCGCGGCAGGACCATGTGCTGTGCGTGGCGGATGTCCGCGATGTACTCCGTCCAGAGGTTGCACTGCACGCCCCTGATCCGTTTCTGGTCGGGCAGCGTGAGCCGGTCGCAGGGGTCGAGGCGGTAAGCCTGCCGCACCGAGACGTAGCGGGTGTTGCCCAGCGGTTCGTAACGCTCCGGGTCGGAGGTCTGGCTGTAATCGAAGTAACAGTACCATTTCGGCGTCATAATCACCGGGTTTCCCCGCTGTGCGGCCTTGATTCCGGGGTCGCTTCCGTTCCACGACATGATGTTCGCGGTTTTCGAAATGCCGCCCTGGAGGATTTCGTCCCAACCGATGATCTCCCGGCCGTGGGCGTGCATCCAGCGTTCGATGCGGTGGATGAAGTAGCTCTGCAACTGGTATTCGTCCTTGAGCCCCTCCTCGCGGATGCGCTGCTGGCAGAGGGGGCACGCCTTCCAGCGTCCTTTGGGACACTCGTCGCCGCCGATGTGGATGAGCTTCGAGGGGAACAGCGCGAGCACCTCCGTGAGCACTTTCTCGATGAATTCGAACGTCGTCTCCTTGCCCGCGCAGTAAACGTCGTCGCTGATGCCCCAATGGGTCCATACGGCATAGGGACCTCCCGTGCAGCCGAGCCACGGATAGGCGGTCAGCGCCGCCAGCCCGTACCCGGGCATCTCGATTTCGGGAATCACCTCGATATGGCGCTCTGCGGCGTAGCTGACGATCTCGCGGATCTCCTCCTGCGTGTAGAACCCGCCGTAGGGTTTGCCGTCGTAAACGCCCTCTTTGTTCTTGTCGTAGCGTCCGACGAGCGTTTCCGCACGCCGGGATCCGATCTGGGTGAGCAGCGGATATTTTTTGATCTCGATCCGCCAGCCCTGATCGTCGGTCAGATGCCAGTGGAATTTGTTGATCTTGTGCAGCGAGAGGATGTCGATGTAGGTCTTCACGTCCTCGACCGGGAAGAAATGGCGGCAGACGTCGAGCATCGCCCCGCGGTAGGCGAACGTGGGCTTGTCGCGGACGACGCAGGCGGGAATCTCTCCTCCGGCGACCAGCTGCTGGAGGCTTCGAAGCCCGTGCAGCACCGCCTGGGGCGTCGATGCCGTGACCGTTATGCGCTGTCTGCCGACTTCCAGAAGGTACTCTTCGGCTTCGTAGCCCGGTTGCAGTTGCAGCGTCACGGCGTGTTTTTCAGGTACGGCGGTGACGGCGGGTTCGGTTCCGGTGAGCTTGCCGACGGCGCGGGCGAAAATCTCTGCGGGCGTGCGCAGCCGTTCGTCCGTGATGACGACGGGCGTTCGGGGCGTCAGCCGGAACGATCCCGGCAGTTCTTCGACCTCGGCGGGGCGGGGTACGATGCGGACGCGTCCGTCGCAGGCTGCGAATCCCGGCAGACAGGCCTGGACGGCGAAAATCAGGAATAGAAGGTGTTTCACGGTTTGGATTCTGGTTGAGCGGTTAGGGAAGCCCCGCCTGCAAAACGTTTGCAGGCGGGGTGCTTCCGGATAGGGTTATTTGTTGTAACGTACGCCGATGTAGGAGAAGGCGATCTCTCCGGTGGTGATGATCTGGTCGTCGAACTCGCCGTCTTCCTTGCCGCCGGCTTTCTTGTTCGCGGCCGAGAAGCGGATGCATACGTCGTCCTTGCCGAGCAGTTCGAGCGGCAGAGGTACGTTGATGTACTTGTAGCCGGCGCACTGCCAGTAGAGGGTGTAGTTCCAGTTCACGATGTCGGGGACCTGGAATTCGGTGATCGGGTTCCAGTCGTCGCGGTTGTTGTCGCCGTGCTCCGACCAGTCGACCCTGATGTAGCGGGGGCCTCCGATGCTGCGGTTCTGCATGGCTACCTGCATCGAGAGCACATCGGTCGAGATGCCCTGCGTCGAGAAGTGGAGCAGCCATGCTTCGCTGCGGTCGGTTTCGGTGTTCCACCACTGGCACTTGTTGGTCCAGGCCGAGAATTCCGCGCTCGTCAGGTTTCCCTTGCCGTCGTGGTTGGTTCCGGGGTCAGAACACATTTGTTTGCCGTTTTCGACGACGCCGTTTCCGTTGACGTTGCCTTTATTGGTGCCGCCCCAGGGTTTCTCTTTGTCGGGGTTGGATTCGTTGCCGATGGGGCCGAGGTAGCTCGGGTCGCTCACGCCCCAGCCTGCGTCGCCCGATTTCTCGTCGGGATGGGTGAAGGTCAGGTAGCCGTTGTCGCCGGTCGTGGGGCGGAAGATGTGGCTTTCGAGCTTGCCGTAGCGGTATTCGGTCAGGAGGGCCGAGAAGCTGTTCTCGAAATCCTTCTCCAGCGCGATGTCCTCGCGGGTGAGGTGGCGGATCTGGTAGCGGCCGATGTCGCCCATGTCCTTCGATCCCATCCAGACGAAGCGGTCGTGGGTCTCGTGAACCAGTACGCCCGAGATGTTCCCCGAACCGTAGGGCAGCATGCTGCCGTCGCGGCGGTATTTGCAGGTGGTGTTGGTCAGCATGTAGAAGCTGTCGCCGTTCTTGTCGCGCACCAGCATCGGGTATTTCGTTTCGCGGTTGGCATTGGTGCTGCGTGCATAGCCTTCGTTGATCGGCGTCAGGCTGCCTTTGCGTACGGGAAGCTCGCAGTCGGCCAGCGTTACCCAGGTGTATACGTCCATGTCGGTCAGCTCGTTGTAGCGCTTCACCTTCTGCGGAATGTCGGCCGCCGAGCCTGAAACCGAGGACATGACCATCGCCGAGGTGACTTTCTTGAGAATGTAGCGTTCGGGGTTCGACTCCGCTTCGACCGTGACGCCCTTGAGCAGGATGCGGACCTTGCTGTAACGTTCGAAGATGTTGTCGTCTTCGGTCACGGTCTTGATCATAAAGCCCTGCGAACCGTCGAGGCTCTGGATGTAGGCCGTGCGGTAGGTCTCGGTGTAGTCGATCGAGGTCTGTCCCGTCATCATGTTCTCGCCGTTGTTGCCGTTGCCGATGTCGCTGATGATGCGTCCCTCGATGTAGACGTCCTTGTTGACGATGCCCACCAGGTCGCGCACCTCGCTGAACGAGATTTCGTGCCCGAACTCGTTCTTGGCGTTGGCCTGCGTGAGGTAGACCGTCGAGGAGATGGTCCGGTTCCACCCGTCGCGGTAGCTGAGGGTGATGCGGGCGTTGCGCAGGGCTTCGGGGTCGGCGTTGGGGTCGGTCTGGAGAATCAGGAACCCGTTGCTGATGTCGAGGTCCGAAATCCATCCGCCCTCGTCGGCGCTCGTGTAGACGATCGACTGCCGGAGGTCCTCCAGTTCGAGGTTGGTGGAGAGCTGCGCCGTCGCCTGTCCGCCGTCGCCGAGCACCATGATGCTGCGGGTCGAGAAGTCCAGTTTCGGGGTGATGAAGCCCTCCTGTTTGATGTATACGGTATCCGCGCGGTTGTGGGTCCAGAGGCGGATGCCCTCCATGCGGGGGAAGCCGTCGTTGGTCGTGGCCTGGAATTTGAAATAGTCGTCGCCCGTGAAATGCGTTCCGCGGCCCTCGGTGTCGAGCGTGAGCCATCCGTTGTCGGGATTGATCAGTTCGATGTCGTAGGGTTGGTTGGCGAGGACCGGAATGCTCCCCGTGCCGCCTTTCCAGGGGGCTATGATCTCTTTCTTGTAGGGGCCGAACTCGGAGACGCGGGTCTCTTCGCCGTTGTCTTTTTCGCAGGCCGTGAGCGCCAGCCCGCCCAGCAGCGGGAGCAGCAGCCTTCGGTACAATGATTTTATCTGTTTCATCGTGGTCTGAATTTGGTTTCGCGCATCGGCGGGGGAGGGACGCGCCCTCCCCGCCTGAGCGGTTTATTTGTTACTCTTTACGGCTATGGTTCCGAAACGCATCGGCGAACGTTTGTTTGCCGGCATGTCGGAGGTTATCGCGCCCGTGTCGCCCTCGGCCACCGTGGCGGTGTTCGAGGCGATGCACTGCGTGCTCCGGGCCTTGATCAGCAGCGTGACCTCCGGGCGGTTGCGCAGGGCGTCCGGCAGGATGAACACGCGGTCGGCGTAGCCCGGGACGGCGCAGTAGGAGAGGTCTTTGCCGCCTGCTCCCTGCCAATAGACGAACGGCCGGCAGCAGAAGCCCGATTCGGGCAGCACGGTGAAGTTCACCCCGTCGGTCGAGTACTCCACCTGCCAGTAGACGGGGCCGTAGATGCTCGTGGCTCCTGCGTTGCCCTGCGAGTTGGTGAAGTTGAGCGAGAGGTTCGCGCCGGCGCCCTCGGTCGAGAACTTCAGCGCCACGGCGTAGCCCGTGTTTTCGGCGAAGTCCCACCAGTAGGTGTTCTCGAATTTCAGGGCGTTCTTGCTGTTCAGCCCGGCGCTGGTCGTGAGTCCGTTGTACTCGTTGTCCAGGAGGTATTTGGCTGCGGGGTCGGTGCACCAGAGCGAGCCGTTGCCCCTATCCGGGGCGATCGTTCCGTCGGCGTTGGTCCTGACCTCGGCGTTGTTCCAGTTCCACTCCACGAGCGTCTGGCGGTTGGAGCTCGATTCCGAAGCGGCGAGGTCGATCTCCTCCTTTTCGAGCACGCGGACCGAGTAACGGCCGATGTACCCCTCGTTGGTGTAGCCGTAGCGGGGCTGGAGGTCGTGGACGATGACGCCGCTCAACGTGCCCTTGCCTTTGGGCATGCCGCTGCCGTCGCGCCGCCAGGGAGTCTTGTTGTTGACCAGCATCGAGATCGCGCCGCCGTCCTTGTCACAGAGCGTTCGGGGTACGCAGCTGGTGTGGTTGGCCGTTCCGAAATAGCCTTCGTTGACGTTGGTGTAGCTGCCGTCGGGCAGGGCGAATTCCACCTCCCGGAGCGAGACGTAGGTGTAAATGTCCTCGTCGGTGAGCTGGCCGATCGACTTCTCCTTGCGGATGAGGTCGCTGGCCGTTCCGGGCGTCTGGCTGACGATGTTGGCCGCCGTCAGTCCGCTGAGCGTGTAGCGTTCGGGATCGGCCTCCTTGGTGAGGGTCACGCCGTTGAGCGAGATTTTCACCTGCGAGTAGCGTTTCAGCGTGTTGTCGTCCGCCGCGTCGAATTGCAGGCGGTATCCGTAGCTGCCGTCGAGCATCTGCACATAGGCCGTCTTGGCGTTCACCGTGTAGTCGGTGGCGTTGCGTTCCGTGTTGGGCGTCGTCTCCACGTTGGCGTTGTCCTTGTCGCTGATCACGATGCCCTCGAAGCTGGCTTCGGGATTGTTGATCACGACCTGTCCGCTCTCGCCCTTGATCAGCGTGCGGTAGTCGGCTTCGTAGGTCTGTTCGACGACGAACGGCGCCGCGGGCGTAAGCTCTCCGGCCGTTCCCGGCAGCGAGAAGGCGATCGACGCGCTGCGCGGGCCTTCCGAGTCGTTCTCCTTCACGTCGAACGACAGCACTTTATCTTCGAGCGTGATGTTCTCGATCCAGTCGGCCGACGCGCCTTCGTAGGCCGGCGTGCAGACCACCTTGCCGAGCAGGCTGCCCAGGTTGTGCTTCAGTTCGACCTTGATGGTCGTGGCCTTGCGTGTGGTCTTGGCGCGGTCGGGCGTGAAGGTCATGCAGGCCTCTTCGGTCGCCTGCGTGACGGTCAGCGTGACGGCGTGTTTCTTCTCCTTGGCGTCGATATAGGTCAGCGTGATCGCGGCCTGCCGTTTGCGCGGCGAGTTGTTCTTCAGGGTGCTGAACGTGACGGCGTCGGTTCCGACGGCCAGGTTTTCGATCCACTCCTCGTCCGGCTCGGGCGTTTCGTCGTCGTCCTCGTCGGGAATCACCGAATAGACGATGGTGTCCCGGATCTGTTTGTAATCCTCCCGGAGGTTGTTGTCAAGCCCGATGCGGAGGTCCCAGGGGTTGCTGAAAATCTCGATGCGGCTCTCCTCCAACGACAGGATGGGGTCTTCGCCCTCCTGCGTCATGCGTACCGCCTGTTCGAGTCCGCCGCGGGTGAAGATGATGTCCACGGCGCGCGGCACGCCGTAGTTGGCGCCGTATTTGAACAGTACGGGGGTGTTTCCCGAGCCGTTCAGGCGGTTGATGGAGGCCCATTCCACGTCTTCCGACAGACGGACCGACCATTCGCCGGTGGAATAGATCCGCACCTGGGTGGAGCCGGCGTCCGAAGTCAGCGTGTATTTGTTGGAATCCACATTCAGCGGCAGGTCCATGTCCGAATCCATTTCGCATCCGGTCAGCAGGAGCAGCGCCGTGACGAGGGGCAGGATGCCCGTGCGCCACGCTTTGTAGATGCAGTCTGTAAGGTTATTTTTCATCGTTGTGTTTTTTTGTTCGTTCCGTCGGCCTTACATGCCGTATTCGTTATAGGCCTTGTTGTCGAGTGCGCCGCCCGAATAGACGACCTCCTTGTCGGGGATCGGGTAGTATTCGTGGCAGGGGAGCATGTTGTCCTTGAGCGTCGGGTAGTTGGTGTATTCGTAGGTCATCTGATACCAGATTCCCCAGCGTACCAGGTCGAACTTGCGCTGGAATTCGCCCAGCAGTTCGCGTCCGCGCTCCTTCTGGATCTCCTCCAGAAGCGCATCTTTGTTCTTGAAGACGTAGGCGGTGGTTCCGGCGCGTTCCCGGACCATGTTCAGGTAGCGGACGGCCTCGTCGGAGTCCTCCGTCTCGGCGTAGCACTCCGCCATCATCAGGATGGCGTCGGCATAGCGGAATACCTTCTGGTTGGAGAAGTCGGCGGTGTTCTGCATCCCCGGACACCAGAATTTCGGGCCGAGCCACGGACGGGTTCCCACGCCCGAGAAGGGCTTGCCGTCGTATTCCCACGCCATGTTCAGCGTTTTGCGCTTGTCGTTGCTTTTTTTGGTCTGGAGACCGTCGCAGAAGTAGCTGTTGGGGCGCATGGAGGTCCAGGTGGTCATGCCCGTGCCCATTTCGGGAATCTCCACGCCGTCGTAGATGCCCTTGCCGTTGTGGTACGGAGTGGTGATGGCTGCCACGTTGGTCGTGACGGACAGTCCGCCGGGCGTGTAGGTGCGCTGCACCTCGAAGATCGACTCCGGGGTGTTCTTGTTGCGGAACATGATGTCTTCGAGCGGATACTGTTGCAGGTCGCCGTAGATTTTCTCCAGTTCGCCGAGCGCCTCGAGGGCGTCGTCCCAGCGGTGGTTCCACTGCGCGAGCTTGGCAATCATCATCCAGCCCATCGCGGCGCCCATGCGGTTGTCCGCGACCTCCGACGAACGCACCTGGTCCATCGAAGGCACGTAACGCTGCAATTCGTCGATCAGGTAGTCGCGGGTCTCCTTCGCCGACATGCGGCCCATGTGGGCGATCTCCTGCATCACCTGTTGGTCGGCGACCTCCTTGGTGTAGAAGGGCACGTCGCCGAAGATGCAGGTCAGCAGCCAGTAGTAGAACGAGCGGATGACCACGCCTTCGGCCAGCAGCGGCAGCTTGTCGGCTTCCGAAGACTCCTTGATGTCGTTCAGGGGCGAACGTTCGATGGCGGCGATGGTCGAGTTGCAGTACATGACGCCCTTGTAGCACTGGGTCCATATCTTCTGGCCGTTGAGCGGCTTCGCGGGGGATATGTCGAGCTGGGCGTCCTTGGTCCCCGAAGCGATGTACATCAGGTCGGTGACGCCTTCGGTCATAATCAGGAAACAGTAGTCGTAGATGCTGTTGATCGGTATGTAGCAGGCGTTCAGGCCCGCCAGGCATTGCGCCCGGGTCTTGTAGTACTCCTTGGGTCCTACGAACGACGTGGGGTGTTCGTCCAGGTCGCACGCGCTGAACAGCAGGGCGGCGGTTGCCGTGGCTGCCAGCAGGGATTTTTTCAGGAAACTGTATGATTTCATGGTCTTGGCTGTTAGTATCTGATCTGGAGGCTGAAAATAATGGTCCGGGGCTTGGGATAGGCGCCGATGTCGACGCGCCGCAGGGCCGAGTTGGAACTCGATGTCGAAACGTCCGGGTCGAATCCGTTGTATTTCTTCCACAGGTAGAGGTTCTCGCCGCTGACGCTTACGCGGATGTCGCGCAGGCGGTTTTTGGTGACCTTGCGCATGTCGAACGTGTAGCTCGCGGAGATGTTCTTCAGCCGCAGGTAGCTTGCGTCGTGCACCAGCCGGTCGCTGGGCAGGGCGTCGTAGCTGCCGGCCATCGGCAGGTTCGAATTCGGGTTGCGGACCGGATGCCAGGAGTTCTGCATGTACTTGTATTGGTTGGTATAGGGCGAACCGTTGCCCATCCAGAGTTCGGCGACGTTGTAGATCTTGCCGCCGATCGAGTAGTTGAAGAAGAAGCTGAATGTGAAGTTATGGATGTTGAACGTGTTCTGGATACCGCCGTAGAGGTCCGGGTCGGCCGATCCGAGGTAGACCAGGTCGTCGCTGTTCAGCGCTCCGTCGTGGTTGATGTCCTGATAGCGGGCGTATCCGGGCTTGAAGGTGTTGCCGCTGGCCGAGGCGTAGGCCTTGGTGATCTTGTTGCGCTCGACCTCTTCCTGGTTGTGCCATACGCCGCCGTAGCGGAATCCCCAGAGGGCGTTGAGCGTGTAGCCCTTCTTGTAGCCGTACATCATGTAGGTGGTTCCCGACGACGACGGCGACGAGTAGGCTGTCACGAAGTCTTCCGAGGCGATGTCGTCCACCATCTGCCTGTTGCGCGACAGGGTGAGGGTCGTTGACCACTGGAATTTCGGACGGACGATGTTGCGGCTTTCGACGGTGAGTTCCTACCCCTTGTTGGTGGTGCGTCCGGCGTTGGCGAAGTAGTTGGTGTAACCCGTCTGCGAGGCTACCTGTACGGTCAGCAGCAGGTCGCGGGTCTTGATCAGATAGGCGTCGGCCGTGACGTTGAGCCGTCCGTCGAACAGCGAGATGTCGGCTCCGAGGGTATACTGGTCGGAGGTTTCCCACGTCAGGTCGGGTGATGCCAGACGCGACGGGTAGACCGCCAGTTGCTGCGTGCCTCCCATCAGGTAGCCGCTCGTCGAGTTGCCGACGGCCGCCAGCGAACGGTAGGCCGAGATGGCGTCGTTACCGGTGCGTCCGAGGCTGGCGCGCAGGGCCAGTTCGTCGATCCACTTGGCTTTTTGCAGGAACTTCTCGTTGGCGATGTTCCAGCGAAGGGCCGCCGAGGGGAAGAATCCCCATTTCTTGTTGGCGGCGAAGTTCGAGGCGCCGTCGTAACGGGCCGTGAACGTAACGTAGTAACGCTCCTTGTAGTTGTAGTTCAGACGTCCGAACACCGACATCTTGGTCCAGTCCGTGTGGTTGGTGCTGATCGAGGTGTTCTGCTTGTCGGGAACCGCGGCCATGTTGTTCCAGGTGAGTTCGTCGAGCGTGTAGCCGCGCCCGGTGATGCTCAGGTTGTTGTCGTACTTGATCTGCGCGGTGTATCCGCCCAGCACGTCGAAATTGTGGCCGCTCTTGGGGCGCAATTCGTAGTAGACCGTATTTTCGCTTGAGAAACTCGTGTCGTCGTACTCGTCGCGGCTGGCGTAACCGCCTTCGTTCTCCTTCTTGGCCGGCAGGTATCCCGGCTCGTAGTAGCGTCCGTGGCGCTGGTAGGAGTAGTAGGTGAACTGGCTGCGCAGCTTCAGCCCCTTGACGGGGGTCACTTCGACGAATGCGCTGTTGTTGAGCGAAATGCGCCGGGCGTTCTTGAGGCAGTGGTCGAGCATGATGCGCGGGTTGTTGAATTTCTGTCCCGAGTACCACAGGTCGTTCATGTCGGATGTGGGGGAGAGGAACGGGCTGAGGAACACGGCGGCGTTCCACCAGTTGGTTCCGCCGATGGTGGCCAGGTTTTCGTCCTGATCGCGGTAGGTGTAGCTCAGGTTCAGTCCGGCCTTGAGCCATTTGGCGAACTCGTGGTCGACCTTCAGGCGCGCCGAGTAACGTTTCAGCCCGCTGTTGTCGATGATGCCCTGCGTTTCGTTGAATCCGGCCGAGGCGTAGTAGGAGCTTTTCGCGGAGGCTCCCGAAATCGAAAGGTCGTAATTCTGATAGAGCGCCGTGCGCGTGATGGTGTCGATCCAGTTCGTGCCGACGCCTTTGGCCTCGGGGTTGGGGAAGGGGTATTTCGACATCGGCGAGTCGGGTTCGATTTTATCGTTGCCGTCGGCGCTTGAGAAGAAATAGGCGTAGTCGTTGCGGTAGCGGGCGAACTCCGTGGCATCCATGATGTCGAGCTGACGCGGGAGCTGCGAAAATCCCAGGTCGGTCTTGAAGGTGATGTTGGGGCGTCCGTCTATGCCGCGGCCCTTCTTGGTCGTGATCACGATCACGCCGTTCGAGCCGCGTGCGCCGTAGATGGCCGTCGACGAGGCGTCCTTCAGCACCGAGATCGACTCGATGTCCGCGGAGTTGATGTCGTTCAGGTCGTGAATGCCGTCGATGACGCCGTCGACGATGATCAGCGGTTCGTTCGATGCCGAGATCGAGCGCGTGCCGCGGATACGGATCGAGGTCGTGGCGCCCGGCTCTCCGGTCGTGGCCATGATGTCGGCGCCGGCGATGCGGCCCTGGAGGGCCTGGTCGACCGAAACCACCGGCACGTCCTTGATGTCGCTCATCTTGACGTTGGCCACCGAACCCGTCAGGTCGGTTTTCTTCACCGTGCCGTAGCCGATCACGACCACTTCGTCGATGGTCTGCTTGCTCTGTTCGAGTTTCACGTCGACCTTCGTGCGCGCGCCGACCTTTTCGGTTTTGGCTTCATAGCCGATGTACTGGAAGGTCAGCGAAGCGCCTTCGGGAACCTGGATCGAATAATCGCCCGTGGCGTTGGTGCTGGCGCCGTTCGTCGTGCCCGTCACCAGTACGGTCGCGCCGATCAGCGGCTCGCCGCTCTGGTCCGTAACCTTGCCCGTTACGGTATGTTTGGTTCCGCTTTTCTGCGCGAAGGCAGGCGCTGCCGTCAGCGCTCCCGAAACCAGCAGGATCAGTAATATGATATATTGTTTCATGCGAATTTTTATTTAAGTGCAACTCCTGATGCTTGCTTCCCGGAGGGGTAGTGGCGGAATTCGATCATCACCGGGTAGTGGTCCGAATGCGTGGCGGTAAATTCGTCGTAGATGATGCGCGAGTCGGTTATTTCACGCATCACGGCCTGCGAGGCGTAGATGAAGTCGATCCGCCGTTGATCCGCCGTCGATTCGCCGTTGTAGGGGGTGGGAACGGTGTGGAAGAACTGGCTGTGGCGGGCGCGACGGGGGCCGCGCTGGCAGCTCACCTCTATCGCAGTAGCCGCTCTTGAGTACGATCGAATGCGTCTCGAAATAGGTGTTCGCGGGCATCGCGTCGGCATCCTTGGGCGAATAGGAGTTGAAGTCGCCCGCCATCAGCCACAGCGGTTCCACCGGATAGCGGCGGATGGTGCTGTCGAGGATGCAGTTGATCTCCCGGTCGCGGTAGGTGTTGCCCGTCCCGGCTGCGCCCTGCCCGTTGGGATAGGTTCCGAAGGGATAGAGGTGCAGCACCACGACGTTGATGTCCTTGATGCGGGTGTGGATGGCTCCGTGCCAGAGGGGAACGTCTTCGAGCAGGCGGTTGCGCAGTTCGATGGGGTATTTCGACGTCAGCCCCACCGGAAATCCGCTCTCCTTGCAGAGTATGGCGTAGGGGTGCCCGTAGCGGCCGGCAAGGGCCGTGAGCGACTCCTCGGTGAATGCGTTGCACTCGCAGAGGGCCATGAAGTCGGGGTCCTTCTCCTTCACCCAGTCGACGAAGTTGTCGAAGTTCTGGGCTTTGTCGAGCTTCATGCCCTCGAGAATATTGTAACTGATGAAACGCAGGGTTTCGGGCTGGACGCTCGTTCCCGGATCGGTCGTCAGTTCCTCGTCCGGTGCGGCGGGATCGTCGTCGCAGGCGGGCAGCAGGGCCGTGGCCGTGAGCAGCGTCGCCCCGAAAGCCAGCCGGCGCAGCATCTGTATCGTGTCGTATGTTTTCATGTCGTTCGCTGGTTTATTTGTTGTAACGCAGGGCTGCGTAGGAGACGGTGAATGCGTTGGCTACCTGTCCGTTGGATGCGATGGTCGCGGTGTCGTAGGTCGTCGCCGTGCCGATCTTGTTCTGCACGGGGCGCAGGCGGATCCATGCCACGCTCTGTCCCAGAATCTCGGTGGGAACCTGCATCCACACGTTCTTGTCGCCCGAAAGCTGCTCGAGCTGCATGTTGCCCCAGTTGCCGTTGTCGGGAACCGTGAAATCGGTGAGCTTCTTCCAGTTGTCGCCGTCGAGCGAATATTCCGCCGTCCAGTAGCGCAGTCCGCCCTGTGCCGAGTGGTAGCGGCAGGTGAAGACGAAAGAACATTGCGTGGAGCTGACGCCCTGCGTCGAGAACTCGAAGATCAGGGAGTTTCCCGTGTTCTTCGCCGTGTCCCACAGCTGTTTGTGGCCCCACGAGGCGTTGTTGATGGTCAGCCCGTTTTCGGCGGCCCGGTAGGCGCTGGCGGCGGCCCGCCCAGGAGCCTTACA
>OGPG01001150.1_pt1 | contig 20424 bp, 22 predicted proteins | sample 1552851 | NCBI WGS metagenome assembly OGPG01 (sample SAMEA2579909, study PRJEB22360) | human gut metagenome | biome: human gut; feature: human-associated habitat; material: faeces | place: Denmark | collected 2008/2010 | reverse complement strand
TCAGCCACAAATCTTGTGTTGACCTTGTGCTCCCTCTGCATGAGAATCATGCGGATTTTCTCAGCGCCAAGCAGATCCTGTCTGCGGACATTGAATTTCCATCCGCGCTCCCCTCACGGTGAGCGACGATCACCTCACATCCAACGCTTCGTCCGGCTCGGATTTCAATCCACGCTCCCCGTAAGGGGAGCGACTCTCCGCTCTGGTGCACCGTCTGGAGACGGAGCTATTTCAATCCACGCTCCCCTCGCGGAGAGCGACACATGCTGGAGGGGACGGCGGTGCTGTGGGAGGAATTTCAATCCACGCTCCCCGTGAGGGGAGCGACAGCGAAACAGCACAAAGGCACAGGTATGTTTTGTGACAAATGTGCAATTTCGTAAACTGGAATGGCCAGGAGCCGTGTCTGTGTCACAGTTCGCACGCTTAAATTTACGGAAATCTCCTGTCCATTTGATGATATTTGAGTGCGAACCTGCCGGGAAAACGATGTTCGCTTCCCCTTCGCACTCAGAGGATCAGAGGGGCCTCCGGTTGGTAGCTGCGCTGATTGCCGAAGTGCTCGATCTTGTTTTCATAGCGCTTTCCCAGATAGTAAAACCGCAGACTATCTCTTTCCGGGTCCATGATGGAGAGCAGTTTGGCCTGCAGCACCAGCGGCATCTCGCCAATTTCATCAAGCAATAAAGTTCCCTGATGAGCGCGTTCGAACAAACCCTGGCGCAACGTCTGTGCCCCGGTAAACGCGCCTTTTTCGTGACCAAATAGCTCGCTTTCCAACAACGACTCCGGCAGGGCCGCGCAGTTAATTTTGATAAAAGGGCCATTGGCGCGTTTGCTGTTGTAGTGAATGGCGCGGGCGATCAGCTCCTTTCCTGTGCCGCTTTCACCGCTAATCAACACGTTTGCCTGGGAGAGAGCGATTTTCGCCGTGTCTTTACAGATATCCATCATACGCGGGCTGGTGGTCAGAATATGTCCCCATTGCCAGCTGGTGGTCAACGCTTTATGCAGATTGCGGATTTCCTGTTTCATCTCCTGCAGTTGCAATGCGCGTTGAATCACCATGCTTAGCTCGTCGAGATCAAAGGGCTTAATCACGTAGTCGAATGCGCCGCTACGTAAAGCTTCTACTGCGGTTTCTACTTCAGCGTAAGCGGTCATCAGAATGACGGGGATCCGTGGTTGCTGCGTGCGCATAACTTTCAGCGCGTCGATACCGTCCATCTCCGGCATGCGAATGTCCATCAGCACCACGTCTGGCTGCGTTTCGCTAAACAGGCTCAGCGCGGCTTTCCCGTCGCTGGCGCAATGTGTCTCATGCCCTTGCAGGGAAAATGCGGTGGCAAGCATACGGCGAACATTTTCTTCATCATCAACGATGAGAATACGATAGGTCGTTTTCATTCTGACGGATTTCCCTGCGGGTTAAGAGGTAAAATCAGAGTGAATATCGCCCCGCAGCCAGGCTGGCTGGTTACGTGGATATCCCCCTGATGCGCGTTGATGATGCGCTGGCTCAGCGCCAGTCCAAGACCGGTGCCTGATGCTTTTGTCGTAAAAAAGGGATCGAATATTTTCCACGGAGGAGACGGTGGAGACCGCCCTCGGCCCGGTGCGCCGCAAGTTGTCTTCCGGCTACGGCGTGCAGCGCGCGAAGTTTGAGCACGATGACCTGGCGGCGCTCGCCGAGAAAAACGGGTTGAGCCTCACGGAAGTGATGGAAAAGATTGGTAGATAAAATATAAAGGTTTATGGGCCTCGCGTTTTGCGGGGCTCTTTTTCTGTGTGCGGAAAAACTTGCAAAAGTATTGCAAAGGAACTGCAAAAACTGTACGGTTTATATTGAAACAGCGGGGCGGGTGTGGTATGCTCTGGGCGTAGAAAGGTTACACAAAACCGAAAGGAGCATTGGTTATGAAACGGACGTTAAGGACGAAAATCTGGTGTGGTGTGTTGGTAGTTGCGTGCGTCAGCGGCGTGGCCTTTGGCGTTGCAAATTTGCCGCGTGTGCAGGCGGAGGCGGTCTCCGGCGGCGTGGAGGTCACGGAGGCACCGGGGAATGAAGCAGTAGTTTCGGAAGAAAGCAAAGCGGAGGTGCCGGAGATCTCTGGAAATCCCGAAGTTTCCGAAGTATCTGAAACGGCGGAGGTATCTTCTGCGAAAGAAGAATTTGAATCGCATTTTACAGCGGATGAAAAACTGGATTTCTCCAAGATACCGAAAATCGTTCGCACGGAAGACGGGAGCATTTCAATTGAAAACGGCGACGGCAGTTTTGATGCAGAGAATGACCCGTACTTTTCTGCATCGAGCATTTACGGCGGTAAAAATGTGAAAGCCACGATCAAAGACGTGCATATGTCCAATAAACTTGAATATGGTCTTACGCCAGCGGATAACGACTGCTTTGTTCCGTGGTGGATAAATGGTGGTTACCCGTGGCTGGAGACCTGCAAGCTGAACGAAGACGGCACGCTTTCTTCGCCGCATTATGCGTTTGCGTATGTCACAATCGGCTTTGAGAACACCGGAGATGAAGCGACGGGATTCCTTTCCGGAGTATACGACATGGGACAGTATGACACAGACGGCTGCCCTTTGGATATGTCCGAGTGCACGACCGACAAGCGAGAGCTGATCAACGGCATTGCAGAAGTTCCGATGAATGCGGAAGACCCGAACAAGACCGGGAATATTCTGTTGGAGCCGGGTCAGACAAGAGAGCTTGTCTTCATATATCTTTTGTCTGACGAGAGCGTCTATGTGCGCACAGATGATGAAGCCGCTGAAAGAGACGGTGTGAAAAATTACATTGAGATCGTAGAAAACTACTTTATCGACGCCTATACGGAAACCGATTGCCGATATACAATCGATGTCAACAGCGGTTTGGGCCCGTTTGTGCACTATGACGTGAGCGACATTGTGAATGATTTCTTTACGGAGCACAAATAATTTTGATGGGAAGGCCCGGCTTTTGCCGGGCAGTTTCCTTATGTTTCTGCGGTTTTGCGGAGAAAAAGGAAATTTTCAAATTTTTTCATTTTAGAGTTGACAGAACGGCGCGAAATTGCTATAATATTAAAGCTGTATGACTCATTAGCTCAGTTGGCAGAGCACTTGACTTTTAATCAAGGTGTCCGGAGTTCGAATCTCCGATGGATCACCAGTAAATTTCCCTTAAAATCGCCGATTTTTGGCTATTTTAGGGGATTTTTTATGCCCTTTTCCAATGAACACTTTTGTGCGAGTTTTACGCTGTTTTACCCTACTTTACGATAAAATGTATACCAAAATGTATACCGCTCTTTTAGAACAGGGGACGGTTCTCTGTATTACCCGATTCGATCCCAGCTATCGACACCAAAGGCTCTTCGCAAGATGCGAGGGGTCTTTTTTCTGTTCTTTTGAATTCACTTTACAAAATACCATTTATCTGTTAAAATAGAGCCGTAAACTCTGTATTTTTTTTCTATCTGGGAGATAGGGTGTATGAGAAAAGTGTAAAACAGGGAAAGGTGAAAAAGCTATGAAAAAGAACAAATATATTATCAGCTATAGTATTCAGCTGATATTGACACTTGCTGTTTTGGGCGCAGTTATTTGGTACGCGCAAATTATGCCCATAAACACACCGCTTGTTTCTGCTTCAATTTTGATCTTGCTCAATTCGGAATAATCATCGGATTAGTCATTATTTGTCTTGTGTATGTTTTCATTCTTGTGGGCTTTTTGGCTGCTGCAATTCGTCAAAAACAAGTAGGGAATGAGCATTACCTGGTTTCAACTGTAAGAATTATACTTCCTATTGTATTTATCTTTATTTTTCCGTTACCTTTTACAATTTCATTTTTGACTACAGAATCGGAGAAAGCTCTCGCTTCACCGCTAACCATTACAGCCGTATGTGATGAATTGGAAAAGCAAGAACCGAGTGCCTTAGGTGAAGAAGAGGGCCTAAATGACAATGGAGTGGATTTGCCGAACCACATTTCTGATGTGGTTTTAGAGCAAAATCGTTTTGGTCGGTTAGGAAATGTTTCAGTTGAATACACACCGGATAACATGAAAGATAGTAGCATTTCGTTTTATTGCTATTATGCAAAGAGTAATGTGGGGTTTGTGCAGAATAAAATTTGTGATCGTTCTGATGATGACTTTACATTAAGTAATCAAGAGAAAATCGGTGCGTATATGTTATATTACGGTCAGCCGGAGGGTGAGGATGACAATGTATTGGCGTACAATTTAGTACTACAAAGCAAGAATGATACATACATTTACGCGACTTGTCAGATCCAGCAAGGCAAGAATTATAAAATTCAGTATTCTAAGGAGAATTTCGTTGCCGATGCCACAGCGGTTATTGATGCATGGAACAAGTTGTAAAACAGGGAATGTAGAACGGAGAACGGCTCCCTGTTTTATGGAAACCGCTTAAGAAGAGCGGGTATTAGATTTAGCTTAAAATTCTGCAAATGGAGCTATGATTTTATTCTTGATTAGGTGATAACAGATGATTGGAAAAATTGTTGGAAAAATAATTCTGGTAATACTTGGCAGTATATCAACCATATTAATTATTCTTTTCGCTGCCTATTTAGATCTTTTTCCGGCAAAGACGGGGCGGCAAACATTTAAAACCATTCTCATGTTTTCATCTATAATAGGTGTACTCTGGCTGTTTGCATTTCTAATTTCGAAATTAGTTCTGTAGATTCAAATTTCGTCCACTTTAGGTCATAAGCGCTAACAAATCAAACTATAAAACGGGGGACGGTTCCCTGTTTTAAAGGGAGCAGGAAAATTATGCAAATAAAGCGCGTCAAATCCATAACACCTAAAAGCGAATATTTCCAAGAAATTCTACTCTCAGATGGAAAAAACACATTTTACAATAGTAAGAACCGTGTTTTTATTCACGATGGAAAACAAACAATGACTTTTCCGATAAAAAAATCTTATTATTGTTTGTTTATAGATGGATTTGCATATGTTGTCAATGAGCATGGAAGTCTATATTGCATAAACTTAAAAGATCAACATTGTACCGTTCTGCAAAAGAATTTCGGAGTTGATTGCAATTTATATAGGGTATTTGATAATAAATTGTTGGTTTCGGCAAAACATAATGAATTTTATCGAAAAGCTTATATTGTCAATCATACCGATGTTAAGGAAATTTGTTGCCAACCGAAATATTGTTGGGATATATTAGGATTGGGAAATCAAATATATTTTGTTTCGATAAACTCGCTTAAAGAGCGTAATCGTGAATTGTCAATTTATCAGTATCCCATGCGTAATGATTCAACTCCATTGTATAAAATCTCAAAGGATGTTCCTCTAACAAATTATAGTATTGAACCCAATAATGACTATATCGCATATGCAAATGGGAAGACAATAGAAGTTTTTGATTTTTCAGGTACATCCAGGATAAAATTCAAAGTACCTGAAACCGTATATAGTATAAATTGGGTCAGCAACGGTAAATATTTTCTTATCTCTGCGATGTTCGCTTTGTACATATACGATGGTGAGGATTTTTCGTTAATAAAAAAAGTTGAATTTCCTAAAAGCTCCCGCTTTTTAGATGTGAAATGTAACTACGATAGTCACTATCTCTGTGCGATAACCAACGATGAAACTACATTATTCGCAGTCGATTAGAACAGGAGACGGTTCCTGTTTTATTGATTTAGTTTTATCGTTAGGCGGAGCTCTATCTGGAGTCTTAGATTATTTTATCGATTCGCCAAGAAGATTAGATGGTTATTTGCGCATATATGTATAAATTATGAGGAATATAAAATGAAAGATATATCTATATTGTTTAACTTTAATGAAAATGACTTTGCAAGTTATAATATAAATATTGGAGAACAGACATATCAAGTTAACCACGATAGTAGTTCAATTAATTTGTGTGTTGATAATCATTTATCAATGAATCTTTCATATAAGCCGGAAAGACTGACAGTTAACAAGATTATTATAGACTTTATCTTAGAATTGATTAAAATTCCATTAAAACTGATATTTGAACTTACCTCAAATAACAAATGGTATTATGAAAGTCACCTATATAAATTCAATTGTGATGTAAAAGTAAATACAGATAATCTGAATGAGTTCAAATTGCAGATAATAAATCCAACATTGAAAAATAATAATCAGAATATAATAAAGCCTTATCTTATCTCCTCACCGGAAGGGGAAGTAATAATTGATAATTATTACTATGAATTATGCTTTGATGAATTAAAAAGAAAATTACTAAAATATAATTTTCAACTTTTTTGGCTAGTTCTTATTTTATCTGTTTTTATTTTCTTTTGTGTTCCAATCAAAATATTTGCTTTCATTGTTACAGGTATTTTACTGTTTTTTGCAGTACTTTCCGGATTGTCAATAAAAAAATATATGGCAATAAAAAAAGTGGTGCAATTTTCGTAGTAAAACAGGGGACGGTTCCTTGTTACGCAAAAGCTGATCCTGCAAAAGTAAAGAGCAGGCCTTACGACCTGCTCTTCCCCGCACCGTTACGGTGTGGGTCGGGTGTACAGAGCGCGCGTTCTAAGAGAATAAACGCGCACGGTACGCCGCCCTTTCCTTTTCATTTCCCTTTTTAGGTGTCGAATGACTGCTCAAGCAATCATTCTGTGTATATCTTACACATATTTAGCGAGATTGTCAATACATTTTACATAACTTATTGGAAATATTTCACAAACTGTATCACAATGTTGAAATTATATAGGAAAATAGAGATAAATATTGAATTGTAGATCCCGATGATATGGGAGGGGCCTATGAAAACCAGAATCAAAACCGGCAAAGTATCGCTTATTGTGTTTATGGCTGTGATGGCCGTTTGTGTTGCAGGTGTGGCAATTTGGTGCTACGCTGTCGGGTATCAGGTAAAGGAGCACCGCCAAGGCGGCTCGGTGACCTGGGTGGAATACAACGGCAGCACCTACTATCGTATGGACGGTCTCACCGGTGAATACTGCAATTTTATAACCGATCATCGGGTCAGCTACAAGCCGCGGCCGGTGCTTTCGCGCGCCTATTACACGCTGAAGAATGACCCGAACGGCGACTATTTGTACAGTACCGCCTTTCGGGATCACATTCTGTACACGCGGCTTTCCGCTCGGCGCGTGGATCAAATGAGCCAAAATCAGATCACTTCCGTTCTGGTAAGCCCAAGTGGCGGAGAAAGTAAAAAACAATTTATCAATGACCCGGCGGTTGTGGCTTACTGCGCCGCGTTAAAGGAGGAAAAATATCGCGCACAAGAGGCGAAGGAGGAGGAACGCTCCAATATAGATGATGAGAATCCCATGGCCAAAAAGGAAGAAGACCCGGCGGCAAAGACTTTTCAGAAAAATACCAACAGTGGGTGGTACACGCTGTATTTTGCCTATGATCACGCACCGATCTGTGGAACAGAATTTGTGATTGTTGCGGAATACGACGGTGTATTTTATGTGGAAAAGGAAATTACAGACCGCACCTTTACCGGCACGCCTGTGGATTTCCCGCCGCTGGAAAAGGCTTGCCGTTCCTTGCCGCATAACGCTGCGGATGGAAAGTGAAAATGTCTCGGTGCAAACATGAATAAAAAAAGGACCCGGTAACAGCCGTTTGACTGCCGCCGGGTCCTTTTCGATTAAAATTGCTTGCGGTGAATGGTACGAATTTTTGTAATATCCCCTTGGTTGTTTTTAAGTCCCAGCGAAATTTCCTGCATTCGCTTTTTGGTTTCGCTGTCCTCAAATTCTGCCTCAATAATGACAAATGCGTCATTTTCGTACAGATCTTTCGTGTTGATCAATTCCATTTCTTCTCGATCCTTTCATTTGAATTAATATAAAACAAAATCTCATCTTGTATAGTAGTAAGAATGTGAATAATTGTCAATAGTTTCGACAAAATCTCCCATATAAATATTGCAAATTGTGATATTTTATCCGCCGAATGAGGTAAATAGAATATTTTTAACTGATTCCGTGTCCATTATTCAAGGATAAGGCGGGGGATTCGGAAAGAAGGAATGGAAAGATCGTTATAGCAGGCGTGAAAAGTCAGATCATAAATCGAGCAGGCGGTTCGTTGCTTTCATGTCACGGTTTTGTCATTTTTTTGATATTTTGGTATTTATTTTGTAACCAAGTTCTGTTATAATAGTTCGGTGAGATGTGCGTCGGCGCATATCGGCCAGTAAATCAGAAGCCGGGAGGGCAGCGCAGTGAAAGCGATTAAAATTTTAATTCCGATGTTGTGCATTGCTCTGCTGTTTTCCGGTTGCGGCGGATTTCATTTGGCGTCTTCCATAGATGATCTTATTTCGCCTGTGGCGCCTGCCGGGGCGGACGCCAGCGTCCAAAGTGCTATGGACGCCTATTGTAAAGGCGGCTATTCTGTAAAGATCCCCGCGGCGGGTAAATATACCACTTCTTATATTTTCTATGACTTTGACGATGACGGTCAAAAGGAGGCACTGGCATTTTATGAGCCAAATGACGCTCTTGGCAAGATTGATATGGCCGTGTTGGAGCAAAGCGGGGAGAATTGGCAGGTAATTGCCAATATTCAAGGTGAAGGCACGGATGTGTATAGTGTGGATTTCTGTGATGTGAACGGCGACGGCAAAACAGAATTTCTGATTTCTTGGAATATGATCAGCTACTCTACCAGCCACTTGATGTCTGTGTACAAAATGACCGGTTCAGGCCAGGAGTCGAAATTGACGGCTTTGGCCGAGCCGATGCAGTACAGTGCATATATTCCTGCGGATCTGAACAATGATGGCGTGCAGGAGGTTCTGTTCTTCTCGGCGGATCAAATGAAGTCCCTTTCCGCCAGCGCGGCGCTGTATTCCTACAAAGGAGACAAGCAGACCTTGTTAGGCGAGACCCGCGTGGACGGGCATGTGAGCGCCTACCGCAAGTTACAGGTGGGCAAGGCAGACGGCAAGCCGGCGGTGTATGCGGACGCGGTAAAATCAGATGGGGCGTCTATGCTTACAGAGCTGATCTGTTGGAGCGATTATTATGACTCCATCGTTTCCCCGTTTTACAGCTACAACACAGGCCTGACGGCGGACACCGGCCGGGATGTGATGGTGCCTTGTGTGGATATGAACGGCGACGGTTTGCTGGAAATTCCTACGGACGCCAAATTGAAAGGTCTGCCGTCGCAGGTGCGCGGCGTAGACTGGTGCAAATACAAAAGCTCCGTGCTGGTTCACACCGGGTACTCCCTGGCAGTACAGGAGGACGGCTATCAAATGGTGCTGCCGGATAAGCAATTTAAGTCCGTAACTGTCAGCTATGGTGACAAGAGCCACACATTGACGGTGAAGTCCAAGACGGACAAAAAGACGGCCTTTGAAGTGTTGCCGGTGCTTCAAACACAGTATGACGCCAACCCAGGCGACTATAAGGATTATACCGAACTCTTGCGAGAGGGCGGTTATGTATATTTGGCAAAGTGCGGCAATTCTGCGGCTTTTGCCGTAACCGCAGACACACTGAAAGACTGGATCATTACCTTTTAACAGGAGGATGTATGAAGAAAGTACTGGTTGCAGAGGACGAGGAGTCCATTCGCGAATTTATTGTAATCAATCTGACCCGCAGCGGTTATACTGTGGAACAGGCGGAGAACGGCGCCGTGGCGCTGGAAAAGTTTGCAAAGGATGAAAGCGGCTTTGATGTGGCGATCCTGGACATTATGATGCCGGAGGTGGACGGTTTGGCTGTGTGCAAGCAGCTACGGGCCAAATCCTCAGACTTGGGCATCATTATGCTCAGCGCCAAGACACAGGAGATGGACAAAATCACCGGGTTGATGTTCGGCGCCGATGATTATGTGACCAAGCCCTTTTCTCCCAGTGAGCTGATGGCGCGGGTAGATGCCGTTTATCGCCGGGTGGAGATGACTCGAGGCTTTCGCAAGAACGACACCACCGGGGACACGGTTGTGCTGGACGAGTTTGAGCTCAACCTACGCAATCGCACCCTGTCTAAGAACGGCTCCAACATTGAGCTGACCCAGGTGGAGTTCCAAATCATTGAATATTTCTTTAAGAACCCCAACGCTGCACTGACCCGCACGGATATTCTTAAGACCGTATGGGGCAACAACTACTTTGGTGATGACAAGATTGTGGATGTGAACATTCGCCGTCTGCGCATGAAGGTGGAGGATGATCCATCCAACCCGGTGTACCTGACCACCATTTGGGGCCTGGGTTACAAGTGGGTCACCAAAAATAACTAAGCAACGAGGACGAACGGCGCAATGGAAGAGAAATGGCTGAAAAAATTACATACAGCCGGGAGACTGAAAGAACTGCGGATGCAGGGTATCACAAAGCGGTGGGTGATCAATATTTTAGGCGTGATCGCCCTTTTCTTTGTGATCGTTTTTGTGGTTTCCGCTTTTACCATTCGCGCATACTATTATAATGCAGTTGAGAGTATCTTAAATTCCGGTGCGTCCACCACGGCGACCAATTACTTTTCCGGCCGACTGGACGGCGGCAGTTCCTTAGAGGCGTCGGCTGCGGATTTTATTGACAGCTTCAGCTACCGGGATAAGACCACCATTTGGATCATTAACAATGCCGGCGGCGTTGTGACCTCCTCCAGCGGTTTTGCGGTAGAAAAGGTGCGTATGCCGGACTATGAGGAGGCCCTGGCCGGTGATACAGGGCGTGCACGATATGTAGGGCACATTACCGATAATGGCGAAAAATGCATGGCAGTCACACGCATTATTTACAGCGGCGACGGCGAGCCGATGGGCGCTGTGCGGGTCATCAGTTCTTTGGAGATGATTGACCGTCAAATCAGCACCATTGTGCTACTGATTTTTCTGGCTTTGGTGCTGATCTTTGCGGTGATTTTGTACTCCAACCTATTCTTTATCCGTTCCATTATTATCCCGGTGCAGGAGATCAACCAAACCACTAAGAAGATCTCGCAAGGGGACTACTCCGTTCGTATTGAGAAGAAATATAATGATGAAATCGGCGATCTGGCGGACTCCATCAACCAAATGGCTGAGGATATTTCTGCAACGGATAAAATGAAAAATGACTTTATCTCCACTATTTCTCACGAGCTGCGCACGCCGCTGACTTCCATTAAAGGCTGGGGCGAAACGCTGGCGTTTGCAGAGAATGATAATGAGGACGAGATCACCCGCAAGGGACTGCAAGTGATCGTCCACGAGGCCGGGCGACTGGAGGGATTTGTAGAGGAGCTGCTGGACTTTAGCCGTCTGCAAAGCGGGCGCATGAAGCTGCGCCTGGCGCCTACGGATATTTTTGCCGAGTTGGATGAAACCGTTTTCACCTTCCGTGAGCGCGCCATGCGTGAGGGGATTGAGTTAAAATACAGCATTCCCGATCTGCCGGCTCCGGCCAATGCAGACGCCAACCGGTTAAAGCAAGTGTTCATGAACATTTTGGATAACGCTTTAAAGTATTCCAGAGCGCCTGCTAAGATATTTGTAAAGGCTGAATTTGCCAAAAAAGGCGGTCAGGATTATGTTAAAATCGCCGTTGCGGATCAGGGGTGCGGCATTTCCAAGGAAAATCTGCCCCATGTGAAAGAAAAATTCTATAAGGCAAATATGTCCGTGCGTGGATCCGGGATCGGACTGGCGGTCACCAATGAACTGGTGGAACTGCACGGCGGCACCCTGGAGATCGACAGTGAGGAGGGCACCGGCACGCTGGTGACCATTTACCTGCCCATCAACAGTGCCCCCAGCAAAAAGGACTTAGCGCAGCAGCCCCAAACGGCAGAGACCAGAGAAGTGGATCAAAGTATGGAATTGAGAGGAAACAACGCCAATGCAGGAGAAAAAAACGCATAAAACATCGGTAGGTGGTCAGGCACTGATTGAGGGCATTATGATGCAAGGCCCCAAAGGTATGGCTACTGCCGTGCGCAAGCCGGACGGCGATATATTAACCGAATATCACGAATTCCACCGTCTGCGAGAGAAATATAAGTTTTTGGGTTGGCCGCTGGTACGCGGCGCCGTGAACTTTTTTGAATCTATGGTGATCGGATACAAGACCCTGATGTACTCCGCTGAGGTCTCCGGTATGGAGGAAGTGGAGGAGGAAGAAATGAGCAAGTTTGAGCGCTGGCTGACGGACAAGTTGGGCGACAAACTGATGAAAGTGCTCACCGGTGTAGCGTCCGTGCTGGGCTTTGCACTGGCATTTTTGATCTTCTTCTATCTGCCGGTATTGCTGTTTAATGTGCTAAACAAACACTTTGACGGCACGCTTACTCCGGCCCAAGGTACCATTGAGGGCGTAACGAAAATTATCATTTTTGTTGTGTATATTGCGCTTGTCAGCCGAATGAAAGACATTCGCCGCACTTTTATGTACCACGGTGCAGAGCACAAAAGCATTGCCTGTTACGAGTCCGGGCTGGATCTGACGGTGGAGAATGTGAAGAAAATGACCCGCTTCCACCCTCGGTGCGGCACTTCGTTTATTTTTGTAATGCTGATTTTCAGCGTGATTTTTTATTCTATCTTAGCCAAGTGTTTTCCGGTGATCGCTACTCAGCGGGTGCTGTGGATGCTGCTGAAATTGGTGTTTTTGCCGATTTTAATGGGCCTTGGCTATGAATTTATCCGCTATGCCGGTAAGCACGATAATTTGTTCGTCAAGATTGTCAGTGCACCGGGCCTTTGGATGCAGCGACTGACCACTCGGGAGCCGGACGACTCTATGATGGAGGTGGGCATCGCCGCACTCAAGGCTGTAATCACCGATAACCCGGAGGATGATGAAATCAAGTGACGGTTCAGGAAGCCTATAATTATAGTGTCTATTTCTTAGGCGCCAACGGCGTAGATGAAGAAGAATTTAAGGCCAAGTGCCTGGTGTGTCATTTGGCAAAGATCGCCAACCGGGACTACCACAGCCATCTGGGCGACCTGGTGAGCCAAAAGAAGTTGGCGGACGGCCTGTGGCAGCTGAAAAGCGGCACACCGTTGCAATATGTGCTGGGGGAGTGGGACTTTTTAGACAGCACATTTGCCGTGGGTCCCGGGGTACTGATCCCCCGGCCGGAGACGGAAGAACTGGCGCAGTTGGCTATTGAACAGGTCAAAAATGCAGGAACGACGCCTGTTGTATGGGACCTTTGCGCCGGCAGCGGCTGCATTGGGATCAGCATTGCAAAGGCCTGTCCCGGTGCCAGTGTCTACTGTGTGGAAAAGTCGACAGACGCCTTTGCTTATCTGCAAAAGAACGCCATGCCTGTTGCCAATGTGCGCCCTGTACTGGCAGATATCAGCGGCGATTTGACTTCGCTGCCCAAGCCGCAGGTTTTGGTGTCCAACCCGCCGTACATCCCTGCTGCTGTGATGCCCACCTTGCAGCCGGAGGTGCTAAAGGAACCGATGATGGCACTGGATGGCGGCACGGACGGACTGGACTTTTACCGACTGATTACTGAAAAGATCGTGCCAACACTTGCCAGCGGCACGCAGCTGCTTTTAGAGATCGGCGATGAGCAGGGCAGGGCGGTGCAAAACCTGTTTGCCACCTGCGAAAATGTGCAGGTTCGGCAGGACATTTACGGCAAAGATCGTATATTAATCGCCACCGTTGCGTAATTTTTCTTGACTATTGCGTAGGGATAATGGTATGCTATTCTTATCATTATAATATAAGGGTGCTCTTATGCTTTCTATTCTTTCTTATTTGCGCCAGGGTGAGTACCTGCTGGCGCTGATTTCTATTCTTTCCAGCTGCTTTGTGGTGTTTTGCTGTTTGCCTGTGCACGAGTTGGCGCACGGGTGGGTGGCATATAAGTTAGGGGATACCACTGCCAAGGACGAGGGCCGGTTGACCTTTAATCCTTTGGCACACCTCAACCCCATCGGTACCATTATGATTTTTCTTTTTGGTATTGGTTATGCTCGTCCGGTGCCGGTGAATCCCAATCGCTTTAAGCATCCCAAAAGCGGTATGGCGCTGGTGTCCCTGGCCGGACCCATTGCCAATCTGCTGATGGGCTTTATCTTCAATTTTATTTATATCGCTATTTACAGCAAAGCACCCGGTGCCGATGGCTTTTTGGGTGCCGTAGAGTATTTTCTTTATTTTGCGGCCTGGATCAATGTGTCTCTGGCAGTCTTTAATTTGATCCCCATTCCGCCTCTGGATGGTTCCAAGGTGCTGGCGGCTGTGCTGCCTTATAAGGCATACAATAAATATATGCGCTATGAGCAATATATCATGATCGCACTGATGATTCTGCTGTTTGTGGGTGCGCTGGACGGCGTGATCTCCACTTTAAGTACGGCGATGATGAAGTTTATTTCCATTATCCCGGCGCTAATCTTTTTGAGGTAATATGGAACAACCAAGTTATAAACTGGAGATTTTTGAGGGCCCGATGGATTTGCTCCTTCACTTGATCTCTAAGCATAAACTGAATATTAACGACATTCCCATTATTGAGCTTGTAAATCAATATTTGGATTATGTGCGAAAAATGCAGGAGGAGGATTTTGACATCGCCGGTGAATTTCTGGAGATGGCTGCCCGCCTGATTTATATCAAGACCGTATCTCTACTGCCCCGCCATGAGGAGGCAGAAACCTTAAAAAAAGAGCTGACCGGCGAACTGATTGAATACCGGGACTGCAAATTAATGGCAAAGGAACTGAGCGCCCACACAGACGGTTTTGACCGCTATGTGCGCACACCTCAGGAGGGATATGTAAACTATGCCTACGAGCGATTCCACGAGGGTGAGGAGCTTTTGCAGGCGTATATCAACGCTGCCGGGCGCGCCCAGCGCAAGCTGCCGCCGCCGTTGGACAGCTTCAAGGTGATTGTGGCGCGCAAGTTTGTGAATGTGGCGTCTAAGGTACAGACGGTACTGCGCAAACTGTGGAACGGCAAGAAAGTGCGCTTTTTGTCCCTCTTTCAGGACGCTCAAACCCGCAGCGATATGGTCGCTACCTTTTTAGCGGTGCTGGAACTGGCTAAAACCAAGAAGATCACCATTGACGGGACCATGGAGGACCCGGATGTGCAAATCATAAACGAGGTAAATACCGTTGAGTGAGAAGAACAACACCATTGCGCAGTTGGAGGCTATGCTTTTTGCCGCCGGAGATCCGGTGGAGCCGGAAAAGCTGGCGGATGTGCTAAAATTGGATATTGAAAACGTGATCAAAATGCTTGGGTATTTGGAGGCCAAATACGACGAGAGCGGCAGCGGACTGCGGCTGATCCGCGTAGATGGCAAGTACCAAATCTGCACCAGAGAAGCCTATGCGGACGGAGTGCGTGCCCTACTGGAGATCAAAAAAAATACGCCTCTCAGCCCGGCCGCATTTGAAGTTTTGGCTATTGTGGCGTATAATAAAGCGGTGACTCGCTCCTTTGTGGAGCAGGTGCGCGGCGTGGATTGCTCCGGTCCCATCTCCGGTTTGGTGCAAAAGGGCTTGATCGAGGAGAAGGGAAGACTGGACCTGCCCGGCCGCCCACTGGTGTACGGCACCACAGATCGGTTTTTGCGCTGCTTTTCCCTGAATTCCCTGGATGATTTGCCGGATCTGCCATCCACAGAAGAAGTGGAGCAGATCGCCAAGGATAACGGCCAAACTTCCCTGTTTGAGAAAGAGGGCGGCAAGGACGACCCGCTGGCTGCAGCGGCTGACGCACTGGAAAGTGCCAATAATGACGATGAAAAAGAGATCTGAGCGGGAGAGGTGAGGATTTGAAAATCTTTTTGATTATAGTGGGTGTGCTGGTGGTGCTCATCGCACTGCTGATGTCTCTGTCTGCCACATTAACTTTGATCTATGACGGCGGCTGGCATACCAGTGTACAAGTGCTGTTCATTAAAAAAGACATTGTGCTGTCCCAGATTCTTTCCTTTATCCTGTTCCCGGAAAAATCCGCCGAGCAGACTAAGAAAAAGGGCAAGGAGAAAAAAGAGAACAAGAAAGACACCACGGAGCCTACGCCGGAAAATGCGCCCACGGAAGACGAGAAAGCGACCCAGGCGGTGCCAGAACAGTCGGAGAGCGAAAAGGCACCCGCTAAGGCGGAAGAAAAGTCCAAAAAGCCCAACTACTTCCAGCAGCTTTGGGACAAGGACGGCGTGATCGGTTACTTGCTGTTGATCAGCAATTTAGTGGAAACTGCGTCTTCTGCGGTAACAACTTTATTTAGGGGCTTCCATATTTATTCATTATATGTTAAAATGATTATCGGCGGCGCAGATGCCGCAGATATAGCTGAGAAGTACGGCACCCTCTGTTCGTTCTATTATCCCGTTAAGGGCATGATCTTAAACGGCATGAAGGTGGACCAATACGATGATTACATACAGCCGGATTTTATCGCACCCCGCTCGGAGTACGAATTCCAGCTCATCGGTAGTCTCAGCGTCGGTCTTTTGGTGCGTATGCTCCTGCGGGCCGGTATCGTCTTTTTAAAAAATTTTATTAAAGATAAGTAAGGAGAAAGCATTATGAAAGAAACTCCGGTAAACAAGATTATGGAAAACACGCTGGAAAAAATGCGTGAAATGGTAGATGTTTCTACCATCATCGGCGATCCGATGGTCACCGGCGACACCACGCTTATTCCGGTATCTAAAGTGACTTACGGCTTTACCAGCGGCGGTACGGATCTGCCCACCAAGCAGCAGAATCAAGAGCTGTTCGGCGGTGGCGGCGGCGGTGGCATCACCATTACCCCGGTGGCTTTTATCGTGATCGAAAAGGGCAAGTGCCGTATGATGCAGATCAACAATTACACTTCCTCTGCGGATCGTGCTGTGTCTATGATTCCGGAGTTGGTAGACAAACTCACCGAGCTGCTGAAAGCCAAGGACGGCAAAGCAGACGAGGCGGAGACCCCCGCGGCCGAATAATGATGTACGGATCACCCGCATATATTTGTGTGGGTGATTCTTTTGTATGTAAAAAAGCGTATTTTTGCCGTTCTCTTATGTTTGTTTTTGCTGGTGCCGATGCCGGCGCTGGCGTCCACCAGCGCCCAAAGCGCCGTGGTGATGGACGCTGCCGGACACACGGTGCTGTATGAACAAAATGCTTATGAAGAACGGCCCATGGCCTCGACCACCAAAATTATGACCGCCTACCTGGCTTGTGCAGCCGGGGACTTGCAGCGAACGGTGCCTATAACAGCCGCTATGCTGAAAGACACAGAGGGCTCCTCCTTGGGATTGCATGTGGGGGATCGGATCACTTTGTACGATCTGGTGGTAGGCATGCTGTTGGTCAGCGGCAACGACGCTGCAAATGCGGCAGCCGCCTTTCTTTCCGGCAGCACGCAGGCGTTCGTTGCAAAAATGAACAGTGCGGCCAAGGAAATGGGTATGCACCACACCCACTTTGTGACCCCCTCCGGGCTGGATCGGGGCGATCATCATTCCACCGCTTACGACATGGCGCTGCTGACGGCTCACGCCCTTCAGAATAAGACCTTTGCCAAAATCTGCGCCGCGCCTAGAGCCAAAGTGACCATCAACGGTAAATCGCAAATGGTATACAATCACAATCGGCTGCTCACTTCGCTGGATGGTTGTGTAGGCGTAAAAACCGGCTATACGGAACGGGCAGGGCGGTGCCTGGTGAGTGCGGTCAAGTATAAGGGTAACACGCTGATCTGCGTAACCCTATCCGATCCGGACGACTGGGTGGATCACCGCCGGCTGTTGGATGCCTGCAAAAAGCAGTACACCACCTACAAGCTGGACCGCCATGTGCAGGTGCCGGTAGTGGGCGGCAAGGAGTCCTATGTGACCGCCGCGTTTCGGTACAGCCAAACGGCGCTGAACGCCACTTATACCGTGCGGCTCTATTACTATCCTTTTATTTATGCGCCGGTGAAGAAGGGCGATGTGATCGGCTACGCTTGTATTAATCAAATAACCGTGCCTATGCGGGCACAGGAGGATATTGAAATTTATGCCACAGAAGAATGAAGAACGACTGCAAAAGTACCTGGCCGAGTGCGGCGTGGCTTCTCGCCGAAAGAGCGAGGAGCTGATCGCTGCCGGTAAGGTGAAGGTCAATGGCCATGTGGCCCAAATCGGCGACAAGATCGACCCGCGCAGAGATCTGGTAACCGTGCGGGGGAAGAAAGTGCGCAAAACCCAGCGGAATTACTATATTTTACTGCACAAGCCCCGGGGCTATGTGACCACCGTGTCCGACGAATTGGGCCGTAAAACAGTGATGGATCTGGTGCGGGATATTGACGCCCGCCTGTATCCGGTAGGAAGACTGGACAAGGACTCAGAGGGTTTGCTGCTGCTCACCAATGACGGTGCGTTTGCCAATGCCCTGACCCACCCTCGTCATGCGTACAGTAAAAAATACCGGGTGACCATTCGCGGCAAGGTAGACGACAGTGCGCTGCTGCAACTGCGAGAGGGGATTGATCTGGACGGCCGTATGACCGCCCCTTGTGACGTGACTGTCCTGACTGCAGAGGAGAACCGTACGGTGCTGGAATTTGTGCTTCACGAGGGGCGCAACCGCCAAATCCGCCGTATGTGCGAGGCAGTGGATTTGGAAGTGATCCGCCTAAAGCGTATTGCCGTAGGCTCCTTAAAGCTGGGTATGCTACCGGTAGGGAAGTGGCGCGAGCTGACGGACAATGAGGTGCAAAAACTCATGCGCTCCGGTGCGCTGCAAACAGAGGATACAAAGAAGTGATCTGCCTTGCCAAATCTGCTGAAAATACAGCGGAATTTCTGCGCTTTTTGTATGGAATATGCTATTGCTATTCCGGGGCAACGGTGGTATAATTACAGTAGGTAAGTTTGGACAGAGAATACTGTCGGCATTTGCCGAACTGCGCTTTTGCAATGAGCGGGAGCGCAAATGAGTGTACAGGAGGAACAACAAGTGAGCGAACTTGCAGAGAAGGACAAGCTGGCTGTGGATCGGCTGACTGCCCTGTTTGACGACGGCGCTTTTACTGAGATCGACGGCTACGCCAAATCCGCGTCCGGCGATGTGGAGGCTGCTGCCGGTTTCGGCACGGTGAATGGCTGTCCCGTTTATGCATTTGCACAGAATGTAAATGTAAACGGCGGTGCTATCAGTGTGGCCCAATGCGCAAAATTGAAAAAGATCTATGACCTGGCGACTAAGACCGGTTGTCCGGTGATCGGTATTTATGATTCCAACGGCGTAAAGCTGGACGAGGGCTTTGAAGCACTGTCCGCTTACGGCGAACTGGTGAAGGCTTCTACGGCGATGAGCGGCGTTTGCACGCAGGTTTCCATTATTGCCGGCAGTTGTTTGGGTGCCAGTGCCTTGATGGCCAATATGGCCGATGTGGTGATCGCCGTAAAGGACGCCGATTTCTATGTAACCACCCCCAGTGATGTGACTGCGGATGCCAGCTACGAGCAGGGCACGGTGGATATTTTGGCAGACGATCTGGACGGCGCACTGACCGCCGCCAAAGATGTGGTGGCTCTGCTGCCGGGCAACAACCTGTCTCCGGCACCGGTGTATGACTTTACTGCACCGTCTGTGGCTGTGGACACCGGCGCGTCTGCAATGGATGTGATCTGTGCTGTGGCGGATGCCGGCAGCGTGGTAGAACTGAAGGGCGGCTATGCCACCCATTGCGTAACCGCACTGGCAACCGTTGGCGGCACCACCGTCGGCTTTGTGGCCTTTGACGGTTCTGCGGTTTGCCCCGCTTGCGCCTATAAGGCAGAGGCTTTCGTAAAGTTGTGCGACGCCTACAATCTGCCCATCCTCACTGTGGCAGACGCTGACGGCTTTGTAAAAGATGCAGAGAACGCTATGCTTACCGCAGCTACCCGTATGGAGACGGCTTATGCCACTGCCACTTGCCCCAAGATCGCATTGATCACCAGCAAAAGCATTGGCGGTGCGTATATTGCGCTGGCCGGTAAGGGCGCCAATGCAGATTTGACATTTGCTTGGGATACTGCTGTGCTTTCTCCGCTGGACGCAGAAGCTGCCGTTGCATTCCTGTACAGCGACCGCTTAGCAGCAGGGGAGAATCGTGGTTCTCTGGTGAAAGAATATAAAGAGACACTGGCGTCTCCGTATACCGCAGCCGCCAGCGGTGCCATTGACGATGTGATCGTACCTGCTGACAGCCGTGCAAAGGTAATGGCTGCACTGGATATTTTGGCCGGTAAGCGTGAGAATACGCTGCCGAGAAAACATTCTGTTAAATAATCTGGAGGTTTCAATATTATGAAGAACTACACCATTACCGTGAACGGTACAGCTTACAATGTATCCGTAGAGGAGGGGACTTCCGCCGCTCCCGCAGCTGCGCCTGTTGCAGCTGCTCCGGCACCTGCTGCCGCTCCCCCACCC
>OGPG01001122.1_pt1 | contig 20907 bp, 18 predicted proteins | sample 1552851 | NCBI WGS metagenome assembly OGPG01 (sample SAMEA2579909, study PRJEB22360) | human gut metagenome | biome: human gut; feature: human-associated habitat; material: faeces | place: Denmark | collected 2008/2010 | reverse complement strand
TTGGCGGGGCTGTTGGTGGCGGCGCATCCGCGTCAGGCGGTACAGCCATTCAGGCAGCTGCGGCGAAATTCCATTTTGCGACCGGAGGATTTACGGGAACCGGCGGCAAATATGAACCTGCGGGGATTGTTCATCGCGGGGAGTTTGTCTTCACGAAGGAGGCGACCAGCCGGATTGGTGTCGGCAATCTGTACCGCCTGATGCGGGGCTATGCGGAAGGTGGTTATGTCGGCGGTGCCGGAAGTCCGGCGCAGATGCGGCGGGCGGAAGGCATTAATTTTAATCAGAACAATCACGTGGTGATTCAGAACGACGGCCCCAACGGGCGGGCAGGGCCGCAGCTGATGAAAGCGGTGTATGAGATGGCCCGCAAGGGGGCACAGGATGAACTCCGGCTGCAGTTGCGTGATGGCGGTATGTTATCAGGGAGCGGTGGATGAAAACCTTTCGCTGGAAAGTGAAGCCGGATATGGAGGTGAACTCGCAGCCATCGGTGCGTGAAGTGCGTTTTGGTTACGGGTACTCACAGCGTATGGCGGCAGGGCTGAATGCTGACCTGAAAACATACAGGGTGACGCTTTCCGTGACCCGGGAGGAGGCCCGGCATCTGGAAGCGTTCCTGGCAGAGCACGGTGGCTGGAAGGCATTTTTGTGGAAGCCACCCTATGCATACCGGCAGATAAAGGTGACCTGTGCCGGGTGGTCTGCGCGGGTCGGGATGTTGCGCGTTGAGTTCAGCGCGGAGTTTAAGCAGGTGGTGAACTGATGCAGGATATTCGCGAAGAAAGTCTGAACGAGTCGGTTAAGTCAGAGCAGTCACCGCGGGTGGTACTCTGGGAAATCGACCTGACGGTGCAGGGCGGTGAGCGGTATTTTTTCTGCAATGAGCTGAATGAAAAAGGGGAGCCGGTGACCTGGCAGGGGCGTGAATATCAGGCGTACCCGATTGAGGGGAGTGGCTTTGAGATGAACGGGAAGGGCAGCAGTGCCAGACCATCGCTGACGGTGTCCAATCTGTTTGGTCTGGTCACCGGGATGGCGGAAGACCTGCAGAGTCTGGTGGGGGCCACGGTGGTCCGCCGCCGGGTGTATGCCCGTTTTCTGGATGCGGTGAATTTCGTTGCGGGCAATCCGGAGGCGGACCCGGAGCAGGAGCTGAGTGACCGCTGGGTGGTGGAGCAGATGTCGCAGCTGACAGCCATGACGGCCTCGTTTGTGCTGGCCACACCGACCGAGACGGACGGGGCGCTGTTTCCCGGTCGTATCATGCTGGCGAACACCTGTATGTGGACCTACCGCTCTGATGAGTGTGGTTACACGGGCGGGGCTGTGGCGGATGAGTTCGATAAACCCACCACGGATATCCGTAAGGACAGATGCAGCAAGTGCATGCGCGGGTGTGAACTGCGCAGGAATGTCGGCAATTTTGGCGGTTTCCTTTCCATTAATAAACTTTCGCAGTAAATCCCGGTTTATGACACAGACTGAATCAGCGATTCTGGCGCATGCCCGGCGGTGTGCGCCTGCGGAGTCGTGCGGCTTCGTGATAAGCACGCCGGAGGGGGAGCGGTATATCCCTTGTGTGAATATTTCCGCGGAGCCGGAGGCGTATTTTCGTATCGCACCGGAAGACTGGCTGCGGGCAGAGATGCAGGGGGAGATTGTGGCACTGGTCCACAGTCATCCCGGTGGGCTGCCCTGGCTGAGCGAGGCTGACCGGCGGCTGCAGATAAAAAGCGCACTGCCCTGGTGGCTGGTCTGCCGGGGTGACATTCACAAATTCCGCTGTGTGCCACATCTGACGGGACGGCGCTTTGAGCACGGGGTGACGGACTGTTACACGCTGTTCCGGGATGCTTATCATCTGGCGGGGACTGAAATGCCGGATTTTCATCGCGAGGATGACTGGTGGCGCAACGGCCAGAACCTGTACCTGGACAACCTGGCGGAAAACGGCTTTTGCCGGGTGTCTCCGTCCTCTGCACAGGCAGGCGATGTGCTGCTGTGCTGCTTTGGTTCATCGGTGCCGAATCATGCCGCCGTTTACTGTGGTGACGGCGAGCTGCTGCACCATATTCCTGAACAACTGAGTAAACGGGAGAGGTATTCCGAAAAATGGCAACGACGAACGCATTCAGTCTGGCGTCACCGCCACTGGCACGCATCCGCCTTTACGGGGATTTACAACGATTTGGCCGCCGCCTCAGCCTGTATGTGAACACGGCAGCGGAAGCCATTCGCGCCCTGTCGATGCAGATGCCGGGCTTTCGCCGTCAGATGAACGAAGGCTGGTACCAGATACGTATTGCCGGTGATGACACGGCACCGGAGGCGGTGTACGCCCGTCTTCACGAACAGCTGGGTGAGGGAACGGTCATCCACATTGTGCCGCGACTGGCCGGGGCCGGAAAGGGTGGACTGCAGATTGTGCTGGGGGCGGCAGCCATCGTGGGCTCTTTCTTCACGGCCGGTGCCTCGATGGCGTTATGGGGTACAGCCCTGAGTGCCGGCGGTTTTTCTGCCACCACGATGCTGTTTTCACTGGGGGCCAGCATGATACTGGGCGGTGTGGCCCAGATGCTGGCCCCGAAGGCAAAAACACCGGATTACCGCGCAACGGATAACGGCAGACAGAACACGTACTTTTCCTCACTGGATAACATGATTGCCCAGGGGAACCCGATGCCGGTGCCTTACGGGGAAATGCTGGTTGGCTCCCGCCGTATATCCCAGGACATCAGCACCCGTGATGAAGGCGGGGGCGGAAAGGTCGTGGTTATCGGGCGGCAGGGGTAAAAAGAATAAAAAAATCCCGCAGTGATCGCGGACAGGAACTGCGGGAGAGTTACGAAGATTAAGTGTAAGGAATTATTCTTATATCACGACAAAAAAATTAACGCAGAGAAATTATACGCGCCACAGTCAGTTTGTGAAAATGTGAAGATATTCAGAATTTTTATGCCATTACCGGTTTTAACCAACAGGATTATCGGTGGGCATGAAAGAAAACCCCGGTATCTGCTGATACCGGGGTTTCTCTTTAGCATGGCAGAAATGTGTTTCATGCTTTTCGGGCGAAGGATATCCGACTTCTGTACGGAATGGCAAGTGGCGGTTAATTTATTCAGGGGAAGGCTGTATGGGAAAAGGTGGCGGTAAGGCACACACGCCTCGTGAGGCGAAGGATAATCTCAAATCCACGCAGATGATGAGTGTGATTGATGCGATTGGTGAGGGACCGATAGAAGGTCCGGTGAAGGGACTGCAGAGTATTCTGGTGAACAAAACCCCGCTGACGGACACGGACGGTAATCCCGTGATACACGGTGTGACTGCGGTCTGGCGTGCCGGGGAGCAGGAGCAGACACCACCGGAAGGCTTTGAGTCCTCCGGAGCTGAAACCGGACTGGGCGTGGAAGTGACGAAGGCAAAACCGGTGACGCGCACCATTACGTCCGCGAACATTGACCGCCTGCGGGTTACCTTCGGGGTGCAGTCACTGGTGCAGACCACGTCAAAGGGCGACCGTAATCCTTCCTCTGTCCGGATTCTGATTCAGTTACAGCGTAATGGCCGCTGGGTGACGGAAAAGGATGTCACCATTAACGGCAAGACCACCTCGCAGTTCCTGGCCTCGGTGATTCTGGATAATCTGCCTCCCCGGCCCTTTAACATCCGGATGGTCAGGGAGACGGCGGACAGCACCACGGACCAGCTGCAGAATAAGACGCTGTGGTCGTCATACACCGAAATCATCGATGTGAAACAGTGCTACCCGAACACGGCCATTGTGGGGCTGCAGGTGGATGCGGAGCAGTTCGGCGGCCAGCAGATGACGGTGAACTACCATATCCGCGGTCGCATCATTCAGGTGCCGTCAAACTATGACCCGGAAAAACGCACGTACAGTGGTATCTGGGACGGCAGCCTGAAACCGGCATACAGCAACAACCCGGCCTGGTGTCTGTGGGACATGCTGACTCACCCGCGCTACGGCATGGGAAAACGTCTGGGGGCGGCGGATGTGGACAAGTGGGCGCTGTATGCCATCGGGCAGTACTGCGACCAGACGGTCCCGGATGGTTTCGGGGGGACCGAGCCGCGGATGACCTTTAATGCGTACCTGGCACAACAGCGTAAGGCGTGGGACGTTCTCAGTGATTTCTGCTCTGCGATGCGCTGTATGCCGGTATGGAACGGCCAGACGCTGACGTTCGTTCAGGACCGTCCGTCGGATGTGGTGTGGCCGTACACCAACAGCGATGTGGTGGTGGATGATAACGGCGTGGGTTTCCGCTACAGCTTCAGTGCCCTGAAGGACCGGCACACGGCAGTGGAGGTGAATTACACCGACCCGCAGAACGGCTGGCAGACCTCCACGGAACTGGTGGAAGACCCGGAAGCCATACTGCGCTACGGACGCAACCTGCTGAAGATGGACGCGTTCGGCTGTACCAGCCGCGGTCAGGCCCACCGTGCCGGGCTGTGGGTGATAAAGACCGAACTGCTGGAAACGCAGACGGTGGATTTCACGCTCGGGTCACAGGGGCTGCGTCACACACCCGGTGACATCATTGAAATCTGTGATAACGACTATGCCGGGACCATGACCGGCGGACGTGTCCTGTCCATCGATGCCGCCAGCCGTACCCTGACGCTGGACCGGGAGGTGACACTGCCGGAGACCGGCACGGCCACTGTTAATCTGATTAACGGCAGCGGTAAGCCGGCGAGCGTGGCCATCACCGCACACCCCGCGCCTGACCGGATACAGGTCAGCACCCTGCCGGATGGTGTGGAGACATACGGTGTGTGGGGACTCTCCCTGCCGTCACTGCGTCGTCGCCTGTTCCGCTGTGTCTCCATCCGGGAAAACACGGACGGCACCTTTGCCATCACGGCGGTGCAGCACGTACCTGAAAAAGAAGCCATCGTGGATAACGGGGCCCGCTTTGAGCCGCAGTCAGGCACCCTGAACAGCGTTATCCCACCGGCAGTGCAGCACCTGACGGTGGAGGTGAGCGCAGCTGACGGTCAGTATCTGGCACAGGCGAAATGGGACACGCCGCGGGTGGTGAAGGGTGTGCGCTTCAGTCTGCGTCTGACCAGCGGAAGCGGAGAAGACAGCCGTCTGGTGAGCACCGCCATCACCGCAGACACGGAGCACCGTTTCAGTGGTCTGCCGCTGGGGGAATACACCCTGACGGTGCGGGCCATTAACAGCTACGGCCAGCAGGGCGAACCTGCGACCACCACCTTCCGGATTAACGCGCCTGCAAAACCCGCCACCATTGAGCTGACGCCGGGGTATTTTCAGATAACGGCGGTACCGGTGCTGGCGGTGTATGACCCGACGGTGCAGTTTGAGTTCTGGTTTTCGGAAAAACGCATCACGAACACGGCACAGGTGGAAAAATCTGCCCGTTATCTGGGGACCGGCAGTCAGTGGACTGTCCAGGGCGATCGGATTAAGCCGGGGATGGATTTCTGGTTTTATGTGCGCAGTGTCAACCTGGTGGGCAAGTCTGCATTTGTGGAAGCCAGCGGGCAGGCCAGCAATGATGCAAAAGGGTATCTGGAATTTTTCCGTGGTCTGATAGATGAGACGCTGCTGGGGCAGGCACTGAAAAAGCGCATTGATGCGTCAGCCCTGCGATCGGATGTCACTCAACTGGAAGAGAATATCGGACAACTGGAAGAAGACATCCGTCAGCGGATGGACACGGATATTGCGGAAGTGACCCGGAAAATCGGGGAGGCGGAAAACAGCCTCACGCAGCTGGTTGCGAAAAAGAATGAGGATCAGACGCTGGCCATCGCGCAGGTGAGTCAGAAAGTGGACCGTGTCAGCAGTGAAATCTCACAGACGGTCAGTCAGAGCAGTGAGGAAAATACCCGACAGATAGCACAGGTCCGTCAGTACGTGGACAAAAAGCAAAGTGAAATCAAGCAGACAGTCAGCCAGGGCCAGTCAGAAAACGCCCGGCAGATAGCACAGGTCCGTCAGTACGTGGATGAAAAAGGGAGTGAAATTGCCTCGACCACGGATAAAAAACTGGGTGACCAGGCCGTGACCATACAGCAAATCCAGCGGGTTCAGTCAGACACGCGCGATAATCTGAATGCCATGTATATGCTGAAGGTGCAGAAAACGAAGAAGGGTATTCCGTATGTGGCCGGGATTGGCGCGGGGATCGAGGATGTCGATGGTCAGACGCTGAGTAACATTCTGCTGCAGGCCGATCGCATTGCGATGATTACTCCGGAGAACGGTAACACCACGCCGTTATTTGTGGCGCAGGGGAATCAGCTGTTCATGAACGACGTGTTCCTGAAGCGACTGTTTGCGGTGAGCATCACGTCATCCGGCAATCCTCCGACGTTTTCCCTGACGCCGGATGGCAGGCTGACAGCCCGCAATGCGGATATCAGTGGATCCATCACGGCGAATACCGGCACGCTCAATAATGTCACCATTAACGAGAACTGTGTCATCAGAGGGAAACTGTCTGCAAACCAGATTGAAGGCGATCTCGTTAAAACAGTGGGTAAGGCTTTCCCCCGTGACTCCCGTGCACCGGAGCGTTGGCCATCAGGAACCATTACCGTCAGGGTTTATGACGATCAGCCGTTTAACCGGCAGATTGTTATTCCGGCGGTGGCTTTCAGCGGTGCCAGACATGAGCGGGAGAACAGCGATACTTATTCGTCATGCCGCCTGATAGTGAAGAAAAACGGTGCTGAAATTTATAACCGTACCGCGATGGATAATACGCTGGTTTACAGTGGTGTTATTGATATGCCTGCTGGTCGCGGCCACATGACGCTGGAGTTTTCTGTATCAGCATGGTGGGTAAATGGCTGGTATCCCAAAGCAAGTATCAGCGATTTGCTGGTTGTTGTGATGAAGAAAGCCACTGCAGGCATCACGATTAGCTGAATTTTATAACCCCAATACGGGCGCCAGAAATGGCGCCTTTTTTATTGCAGAAAAGCGAGAGGTAATTATGCGTAAATTATGTGCTGTTATTCTGTCCGCAGTAGTCTGGCTGGTTGCCGCTGGTACGCCAGCGAGCGCAGCAGAGCATCAGTCCACACTAAGCGCCGGGTATCTTCAGACCCACACTGATATGCCAGGAAGCGATAATCTGAACGGGATTAACGTGAAATACCGTTATGAATTTACGGACACGCTGGGGCTGATTACGTCTTTCAGTTATGCCGACGCAGAAGATGAACAAAAAACGCATTACAGCGATACCCGCTGGCATGAAGATTCCGTGCGTAACCGCTGGTTCAGCGTAATGGCGGGGCCGTCTGTGCGCGTGAATGAATGGTTCAGCGCGTATGCGATGGCGGGTGTGGCTTACAGCCGTGTGTCGACTTTCTCCGGGGATTATCTCCGCGTAACTGACAACAAGGGGAAAACGCACGACGTGCTGACCGGAAGTGATGACGGTCGCCACAGCAATACCTCTCTGGCGTGGGGGGCTGGCGTGCAGTTTAACCCGACCGAATCCGTGACCATTGACCTTGCTTATGAAGGTTCCGGTAGTGGCGACTGGCGAACGGATGCATTTATTGTTGGTATCGGATACCGTTTCTGACAACAGACGCCGATTTATCTTCTGTAAATATTGTTATGATACGCAGGTTCATCCGCCTTATGGGGTGAACTGCGTTTGAGGAAACGTAAAGTTACACTGTCCTGAAGCCCGTGGCGTCACTGCTGCGGGCTTTTTTTATTGGTGGAAAAGTATGACAGTAAAAATTTCTGGCGTGCTTAAAGATGGCACAGGAAAACCAGTACAGAACTGCACCATTGTGCTGAAGGCCAGACGGACCAGCAGCACGGTGGTGGTGAACACGGTGGCCTCTGAAAATCCGGATGAAGCCGGGCGTTACAGCATGGATGTTGAGTATGGCCAGTACAGCGTCACCCTGCTGGTTGAAGGTTTTCCACCTTCACATGCCGGGACCATTACCGTCTATGAAGGTTCCAGACCAGGTACGCTGAATGATTTTCTCGGTGCCATGACGGAGGATGATGCCCGTCCGGAGGCACTGCGCCGTTTTGAGCTGATGGTGAATGAAGCGGCACGTCATGCCGGAGCGTCATCACAGAGTGCAGCGGCGGCAAAGAAATCCGAAACGGCAGCAGCCTCATCGAAGAATGCAGCGAAAACCTCAGAAACGAATGCAGCTAACAGCGCACAAGCGGCAGCGGCCTCGCAGACTGCATCGGCAAACTCCGCGACAGCAGCCAAAAAATCAGAAACCAACGCGAAAAATAGCGAGACAGCCACAAAGGCCAGCGAAAAAAACGCAAAATCCAGCCAGACGGCAGCGAAAACCAGTGAGACGAATGCCAAAGACAGTGAAGCCAACGCAAAGGTGAGCGAAACAGCGGCGGCGAACTCGGCGAAAGCATCGGCAGCAAGCCAGACGGCAGCAAAAGCAAGTGAAGATGCTGCCAGAGAATACGCAAACCAGACAGCAGAGCCGTACAGATATGTTTTACAGCCGCTGCCGGATGTGTGGATACCCTTTAATGATTCGCTGGATATGATTACGGGCTATTCTCCGGGTTATAAAAAAGTGAAGATTGGTGATAATGTGGTTCAGGTTGCCAGTGATAAACAGGTTAATTTCAGTCGCGCATCAACGGCAACATATATCAACAAATCTGGCGAACTGAAAACGGCGGAAATTAATGAGCCACGATTTGAGTGTGATGGCCTGCTTATTGAGGGGCAAAGAACGAACTTCTTCCCGAACAGTACAGACCCTTCGAAGTGGAATAAGTCAACTTCACTGGACGTTACAGAAACAGGCACAGATAGTTTCGGGTTTAATTATGGCCGGTTTGTCGTACAGGATTCGATTGTTGGTACAAGTAAAGCGCATACCATTATCGGACTGTATTCGAGTACCGGAGGGGTTGATACTTCAGGGGACGAAAAGCATGTAACTATATCCTGTCGGGTAAAAAGTGAAGTTGATAATATCGCCGTTCGTATTTTATTTGAACATTATGATGGGGAGGTAAGGACATCAATAGGAGCAGCAAACCTGAACCTTACCACCCGCATAATTAGCAAGACAGGTCAGACAAGCCGTGTTACAGCAAGGTCTGTTAAGGATGATGCAACTGGCTGGATATTTTTTGAGGCTACATTAAAAGCAGATACAACAGAAAATACGGTTGGTGGTTTTGTCCAGTATTCTCCGGATACAGGGCAGATGGTTGCATCAGGGGATTATCTCGATGTAACCACTCCACAGATTGAGGCTGGTACAGGCGCATCATCTTTTATTGTTACGGGGACGGCACCGGTAACGCGGGCAAGCGATATGGTTACAGTTCCGATTAAGAATAATCTTTATAATCTTCCTTTTACGGTTCTTTGTGAGGTACATAAGAACTGGTATAAAACGCCAAATGCAGCACCGCGTGTTTTTGACACATACCGGCATCAGGCAGATGCGGGGATCGTAATGGGGTTTGGTTCATCAGGTGGGTACGACGGTTTTCCGTATTGTGATATAGGTGGTTCAAACCGACGAATAAATGAAAATGCCGGGCTGGAAAAAATGCTTATTGGTATGCGGGTAAAGTCCGAACGGTCCACATGTGTAGTCAGTAACGGTAAGTTAAGCAGCGAAACTAAAACCAAATGGGAATATATCCGGAGTACAGCAACCATTCGCATTGGTGGACAAACTACAGCAGGATTACGCCATTTATTTGGGCATGTGAGGAATTTTCGTCTCTGGCATAAAGAGCTAACAGATGCGCAGCTTGGGGAGGTTGTGGAGTGAGAGATTTCACGTTGCGTTTCAGTGATAAAGCAGATTTCAGGGCATTTCTCAGGAAACTTAACTGGGAAGAGGACGAAGAGCTGCAGAATGCCGTTCTGGTTGATGAGATTGGTTTTACGTTCAGTGAGTCAGGTGTTTCTGCTGACGGGGAGCCTGAATACACGCGAGACGAAGGGTACTTTGTTAATATTCGTCTTCTTGACGATGGCTTTGATGAATCCGTGTTCCGTGAGTGGGTGGTTACACCAGAGCGCCCGCTCAGGGAGTGGTTTTAAGGGGAGCAGATGGATATCACGCCGATACTTCATGCAATTTGTGCTGTGGCGGTACAGGGGCTGGTTGGGTGCATTACCGGTGACTGGGCTTATGGTGCAGCCATTGCCTGTACGTTTTTTGTTGCCCGCGAATATACCCAGGCAGAATATCGCTGGATTAAGCGTTTTGGTGATGGTCACCGACATAAGATGCCGTGGTGGGGCGGTTTTGATCCGCACGCGTGGGATGTGGCAAGCCTGATGGATTTTGTGGTGCCGGTGGTGGCCTGTGCGGGATTGTATGGCTGTATGCTGATTTTTAGCTGAAAAAAAGGGAGCGCTCAGGCTCCCCAATCGGAAGAAATCGCTTGAAACGACAAGCTTGTTGTTACGCCCTCTAAGAATGTTATATAAAACATGCCATTGCCGTGATTATGATCGCGTTTAATAAAGAGGGGGTAGCCCATATTTTGCACGAGCGCGGTTGCATGCTTCATTCACGATGCCGTGTTCTCCGGACATCGGAAATTCTCTGCAGGTGGATGAGCGATGTTCATAAATGCTGCAGTAGGCATTGACTCCCGGTTGGCCGATCAGGGCCACACAGCGAGGATTTTTCTGGTTAGTGCCCTGCATGCATTGATGGTAGGGAGAGATTTGTTCTGTCATCGTTACGGGGATGGTGCCGCCAGCATCATCTGTTTCAACCCAGTAAAAAGAGACGCGGAAAAATGCACAACAGGCACCACACGTCATACATGGATTAGGATTGTTCATACTTTTATTGCTTTAGCATCAATGAGTTATTATTACAGATGTAACTGCAGAATTATGAATGGCATTCTGATATTTCTTTTATCATTTTGTTTACTTTTTATTTACTTTTGTAACTTGAAAAAGTGCTGTCTATGGTCAATTAATTATAATGCAATCTATGAATTGCAATCCCATAATTACTTTTAATGGTGACTACTATGACTAAATGTTCAAACCTTAGACAGCAGATTATGGATGATGTACAAAGAAGATATGGAGAATATCTTGATAAGGATAAAGTATCTTGTATTACAAGCAAGATAGCTGCGGCAGAAAATAAATACCCAGCAAAAACTACATTAGCTAGTGCAATATTTTATATAAAAGTAGACACTCAGATCACCAGTGAAGGTGGAAAACATTTTTCGGGAAATGCAGGAGGATTATCATCTCCAGGTGGTGGTGTGCTGTTTGGTGACTTATATACAGATGATTTGGATGATCTGTATACAAATACGGTTAGCTTCCAGATAACAATGACCCCTGTATTTTGTAGTGTATTGTTTTTTGATTCTGCATCAAATCTTTTGGGGCATTTCGAGGGAGGTGGTGTGTCAACAGTATCGGGTGTTGCAGGTGGCACAGGCTCGTGGTCCTGATGCTTTAAAATATAAATAGTGCAAAGTCAGACCCGGCTTTGTATTTATTAATGAATAACATTGTCGGGTCTGTATTAATAAAATAATCTGGTATAGAAAGTCGTTTCTGAGCTATTTAACAAAACAATGAGCAGAAAATTTTACTGAATAAACCCGGCATTCGAGTTTCTCAGACTTACTGCAGCATTTCATGAACGAACTCTTGCGCAGTATCTTTGTCTACGGCTCTTAAGATGGTGAGCCCATCATTGGTGAATTTTGACAATCGTGTGTACATTGTACTATCCGTTGTTTATGAAATGATCTATAAGGGAAGGGATAATCCTCTGCAAAACAAAAAAAGACTTTAAAAAAATCAAGCGGTTAAAAACACAGAGTAACTGTATAAAAAATCATCGCAAAAGGTTGTTTTTCCTTTTATAAACAGCTTGTTATTACATTTTTTATAATCTACCAGTGTGGTACATGGATATTGATACCACTGCCAATTATAAACTGGGCGGTGCACAGCAACACGATAGCGTACGCCTCGATCCGTGGGTGTTTATGTTCTCAGCAGGATATCGTTTTTAATTCCGCACAAAAATGACCCCGTAATTACGGGGTCAATAAGGACATGGTATAAAGGGTATTATTTCTTCGCTTCTACGCCATCAGTTTCAGAGCGAATTAAGAATTTCTCAGTTGTTTGCGGAATATGCTGAATTAGCCAGTCGGCCATGTGCTTTTCCTCATTTAAAATCGCTTCGATGGTTGGAATTGAAGCTGTATCACCGGCATTTTTTGCTGCTGCTAAGAGTGAGGTATAACAGGCGATTTCAAATTGCTCGAAGACATATCCGCTAATAGAGCCTTTGACTATTTCATCAGAAGGGAATATACCACCGATTGACTGCCCAAGTGCAGCCATTTTACTCATGGAATCTTTAATGACTGAACGTGAAATGTCATTACGATCAAGAATAGTTTCCAGTTGAACAATCTGGTTTTTGGTTTCACTAAGATGTTGTTCAATACGAGCGCGTAGTTCAGGATAATTATCTATACGACTGGCCATGGATTCAAGCATTGATTCGGCTTGCTTTTCCATTGCGTGGGCGTCACGTAACCAGTCATGATAATGTTCAATACGATTCATGAAAATGTCCTCTTTATAAAATGACTAAAAGTTAAAGTTCATATTTCAGGCTTTATTTTCGGCTTTCTTATTTACGTTATTAAGGGCCAGATCAGTCAATTTGATGTCGGTGGCCTTTTCTTCTTCCAGGGTATCTTTCAGAAGCTTCGCTGCTTTACGATAACCTAATTGTTCAGCCAGCGTCGCTAATGTCCCGTAACTGGCAATCTCATAATGCTCGACTTTCTGTGCTGCGGCAATCAGTGCGGCATCACGCACTTCGTTTTTCTCGGTACTTTCGATGACCTCATCAGCTTCTTCAATAAGACCTTCCATTGCCACACATTTCATGCGCTTAATTTTCAGATTCGATTCTGATTCCACAATTTGATCAATACGTTCAATCTGTCCATGTGTTTCCTCGAGGTGCGCATGAAAAGCCTGACTTAATTTTTCGTTTGATGTTGCTCTTGCGAGTTTTGCCAGCGCCCGGGTTAATTGTTTTTCTGCGCTGTATGTATCTGAAAGCAGGTGAATAGTTTCATTAATATGAGTGTTGTGTGTCGACACTCATTAAAATTAGTTGTTAATGAGAATTAGTCAAATTAAGCGTAACGAGAAGAAAGTGGAAAAATATATTTTGAGGAACGTTCTGGATGTATTAACAATTGCCTGAGGAATAAGTGACTTAGAGAAAATTATTGATTTTACTGGTGTTATGTTGCGAGATTAATTTGTTTGATTATATTACTGTTGGGCGGAAAAAAGACGTAAGTTGACGTTCGACAGGGGTAAGCGAAACGGTAAAAAGATAAATAATAAATGAATTTAGGATTTTTCCGGCTTCGTTAAAGAAAGTTAAAATGCCGCCAGCGGAACTGGCGGCTGCGGAATTAACTGCGCGTCGCCGCTTTCATCGGTTGTACAAAAGCTTTCAGTGCCGCCAGCATTTTCTCTGGCTCATTAATATGTTGCTCGATGATTTTAACGATGGCCGAACCAGAAATCGCGCCCGCAGCTCCTGCATCAATCGCGGCTTTTACCTGATCCGGGGCGGAAATACCAAATCCCTGCAATGGAGGCGCAGCGTTGTACTCTTTCAGCTTCGCAACCAGATGATTGAGGGGTAACGCGGCGCGGTTTTCTGCGCCGGTCACGCCCGCTCGCGACAGCAAATAGGTGTAACCACGACCGTAAGAGGCTATCTGGCGCAGCAAATCATCGTCGGCATTCGGCGGGCAAATAAAGATAGGTGCGACATTATGACGCAACGCGGCCTGGCGGAAGGGCGCGGACTCTTCCACGGGCACATCGGCAACCAGCACCGAATCGACGCCGACTTTCTCGCACTCGGCATAAAACTCATCAATGCCTTTGTTAAACACCAGGTTGGCATACATCAAAAGGCCGATGGGAATGGTCGGGTGCTTCTGGCGAATGAGTGCCAGCATCTCAAAGCACTGCGCCGGGGTTACTCCCGCCGCAAAAGCACGCAGTGTGGCGTTTTGAATCGTCGGGCCATCCGCCAGTGGGTCGGAGAAGGGGATGCCTAACTCCAGCGCGTCAGCACCGGCTTCAATTAGCGTATCGATAATTTTCAACGACTGCTCAATGCCCGGATCACCGAGGGTGACGAAAGGAACGAATGCGCCTTCTTTGCGCTCCTTCAACTGGGCAAACAGAGATTCGTAGCGTTCCATCAGATTTCCCCTCGTGCTTTCAAAATATCGTGAACGGTGAAGATGTCTTTATCGCCGCGACCGGAAAGGTTAACCACCAGTAGCTGCTCTTTTTCCGGATTTTCGCGCATCATTTTCAGCGCATGGGCCAGGGCGTGGGAGGATTCCAGCGCCGGGATGATCCCTTCATGCAGGCAAAGCGTTTTAAAGGCTTCCAGGGCTTCATCGTCGGTAATAGACACGTAATCAGCGCGTCCAGTGCTGTTGAGATACGCATGTTGCGGGCCGACGGACGGGAAATCCAGCCCGGCAGAAATGGAGTAAGACTCTTCAATTTGCCCGTCTTCGGTTTGCATCATCGGCGCTTTCATACCGAAATAGATGCCCACGCGACCATGTTTTAACGGTGCGCCGTGCTCGCCAGTTTCGATACCGTGGCCGCCAGGCTCCACACCAATCAGGCCGACGTCGGTTTCGTTGATGAAATCTGCAAACATACCGATGGCATTCGAACCACCGCCAACACAGGCGATAACGGCATCCGGCAGGCGACCTTCTCTTTCCAGAATCTGCGCTTTCGTTTCTTCGCCAATCATCCGCTGAAACTCACGCACAATGGTCGGGTAAGGATGCGGGCCAGCTGCGGTACCCAGCATATAGTGCGCGGTTTCATAACTGCCGGACCAGTCGCGTAGCGCCTCATTACAGGCATCTTTCAGGGTCGCGGAACCGCTATGTACCGGGATCACTTCCGCACCCATTAAGCGCATCCGGAAAACGTTGGGCGACTGGCGTTCAACGTCTTTGGCACCCATATAAATTCGGCATTTCAGGCCGAGCAGGGCGCTGGCAAGGGCCGACGCCACGCCATGCTGACCGGCACCGGTTTCGGCAATAATTTCAGTTTTACCCATCCGCTTCGCCAGTAAAGCCTGACCGAGCACCTGGTTAGTTTTATGCGCGCCGCCGTGCAGCAAATCTTCGCGCTTCAGATACAGCGTGGTGTTCGTCCCGGCTGTAATGTTCTGGCATTTGGTCAGCGCGGTTGGACGCCCGGCATAGTTTTTCAGCAGGTCGTTGAACTGAGCCTGAAATTCAGGATCTTTTTGCGCGCTGACAAAAGCTTCTTCCAGCTGGCGCAGAGCAGGCATCAGGATTTGTGGCACGTACATGCCGCCAAACTCACCAAAATAGGGGTTAAGTAATGTTGTCATTGTTCCTTTCCTTAATATGCGCGCAGCGTCTGGAAAACCGAGGCCAAAAGACGTGCGTCTTTGATACCCGGTTGCGACTCTACAGCAGAATTAAAATCAAGCCCGGCGCAGCCGGTTTGTGCCGCTTCCACGCAGTTATCTGCGCCTAAGCCCCCCGCCAGCAGAACGTTGCCAAGCGATTGACCATTTAATAGTGACCAGTCGAAACGTTGTCCGCTCCCGCCCTGACCGTTGTCGAATACATATTTATCGATGTGCTGAAAATCGCGCGCGGGAAGAGTTTCACCGACACTTAAAGCCTTCCAGATGGCGACGTGTGCTGGCAGAGCCTCACGCAGATTGTCGATATACAGCTGATCTTCATTACCATGCAGTTGCACTGCCGCCAGCGATAACACCTTAGCTTTGTCCGCCACATCGGCAATATCGTGATTGCGGAACACGCCAACATACTGCAACGGTGCTGCAGCCATCACTTCCTGCGCCTGTTCAACGTTGACGCAACGCGGTGATGTCGCAACAAAAATCAACCCACCGTAAATCGCGCCCGCGTCATAAGCTGCTTTAGCATCTTGCCCACGTGTCAGGCCACATACTTTATTCTCACCCAGCAACACCCGACGCACGGCGGCGTTCAAATCGTCATGGGCCATCAACGCCGAACCAATCAGAAAGCCGTTAGCGAAGTGGCTTAACTCGCGCACCTGAGCGTAAGTATTGATGCCGGATTCGCTGATTACCGTCACGTTGTGCCCCAGTTTCGGCGCAAGCTCGCGGGTACGGTTGAGATCAATCGACAAATCGCGCAGATCGCGGTTGTTGATGCCAACGACCTTTGCCCCCAATGCAATGGCGCGCTCCAGTTCCTCTTCATTACTGACTTCGGTCAGCACACCCATCTCCAGACTGTGGGCGACGGCTGCAAGCTGGCGATATTGTTCGTCATCCAGTACTGAAAGCATTAATAAGCAGGCATCGGCCTGGTAATAGCGCGCCAGATAGATCTGGTAAGGATCGATAATGAAGTCTTTACATAAAATCGGCTGCGGGGCGATTTGGCTGACGATGGGGAGGAAATCAAAGCTCCCCTGAAAATATTTCTCATCAGTCAGCACTGAAATTGCCGAAGCGTAATGTTTATAAATGGCGGCAATGCGTGCCGGATCGAAATCATCACGGATCACGCCTTTTGACGGCGACGCTTTTTTACACTCCAGAATAAACGCCGTGCGTGCGCCCTGAAGTGCATCATAAAAATGTCGCGTGCTCGGCTGAACCTCATTCTGAAAACTGGCCAGCGGTTGCTGCTCTTTGCGGGTTTCTACCCAAATCGCCTTGTCTGCGACGATTTTCGCTAAAACGGTTTGCATCATTTACCCTCGTGCCGCCAGTGCGGTGACTCTGTCGTAAGCGGAACCACTGCGCAGTACCTCAAGAACGGTTTGCGCATTGGCTTGCAGATCTTCATGGCCATGCAGGCGCATTAACATGGCGACATTCGCCGCGACGGCTGCTTCATGGGCGGCGTCGCCTTTACCTTGTAACAAGCGTGTTAAAATGTCACGGTTTTCTTCCGGTGTTCCGCCTGCCAATTGCTCCTGGTGGTAGGGTGTCAGGCCAAAATCTTCAGCGGTCAATTGATAGCTCTTAATTTCGCCGTCATGTAGTTCGGCAACGATTGTCGGCGCGTGTAATGAAACTTCATCCATCCCGCCGCTGTGCACCACTGCCGCGCGTTGATACCCCAGCACGCGCAAGGTTTCGGCAATCGGCAGCACCAGTTCCGGACTATAAACACCAATTAGCGCCAGCGGCGGATGCGCCGGGTTAATCAATGGTCCCAGCACGTTGAACAGAGTGCGGGTTTTCAGTTGCTGGCGAACCGGCATCGCATGGCGGAATCCGGTGTGATACTTCGGCGCAAAGAGGAAACAGACGCCTAACTCATCCAGCGCCTGGCGCGATTTATCGGCGTTCATATCAAGATTAATACCGAACGCCGCCAGCAGATCCGACGAGCCGGATTTACTGGAGACGCTACGGTTGCCGTGTTTCGCCACTTTCAGCCCGCAGGCCGCGGCGACAAACGCACTGGCGGTAGAAATATTGATGCTGTTGCTGCCGTCACCGCCAGTACCGACGATATCGGCAAACAGATAATCCGGGCGCGGGAATGGCGCGGCGTTTTCCAGTAGCGCGGTTGCTGCCCCGGCGATCTCGTTCGGGTGTTCACCGCGAATTTTCATGCTCACCAGCGCCGCCGCCAGTTGTTCCGGCTTCAGCTCGCCACGTACCACCGCTGAAAACAGCTGGTGGCTTTCTTGTTGGCTAAGCGTCTGTGCCTGATACAGTTTTTCCAGAATCGGTTGCAGCGTGTTGGTTGGCTCTAGTTTCTGCTGCGCCCAGGCCAGCGTTTGTTCCAGCAGGCGAGCGCCCTGGGTAGTAAGAATGGATTCCGGATGGAACTGGAATCCACAAACGCGATCTGCATCGTGACGCACCGCCATCACCATGCCATTAAAATGGGCGTTGATGGTTAAACCGGCCGGAATGTTACTGCCAACCAGCGAGTGATAACGCGCCACTGGCAGCGGGTTTGTTAATCCGGCAAACATCGCCTGACCGTCATGTTCAATGCTCGACGCTTTACCGTGAAGAATTTCGCCCGCCTGACCGACATAGCCCCCGTAAGCTTCGACAATCGCCTGATGTCCGAGGCAAATGCCAATAATTGGCAGCTTGCCACGCAAGCGGGTGAGGAGTTCCGGCATACAACCGGCTTCGCTCGGCACACCGGGGCCAGGAGAAAGCATCAGCACCGGATTGCTCATCGTCGCCAGGCGTTCAATTAAGGTCTGCGCCGGAATATGGTTGCGGTAAATCACCACGTTATGACCATTGCTGCGCAACTGATCTGCCAGGTTGTACGTAAAAGAGTCGATATTATCGAGCAGCAGAATGTCAGCCATTAGAACGTCTCCTGTGCATGATGCGCGGTGGCAATAGCGCGCAGTACAGCGCGGGCTTTATTACGAGTTTCGTCGGCTTCCGACTGCGGAACAGAATCAAGGACTACGCCAGCACCGGCTTGCACGGTGGCGATACCGTTTTCCACCAGCGCCGAGCGGATCACAATGCAGGTGTCGAGATCGCCATGCGCGGTAAAATAACCTACCGCGCCGCCGTAGCTGCCGCGTCGACGACCTTCTGCTTCGGCAATTAACTGCATAGCGCGTACTTTCGGTGCACCGCTTAACGTCCCCATATTCATACAGGCGCGGTAAGCGTGCAGGGCGTCGAGATCGTGGCGCAGCTCACCAACAACGCGGGAGACTAGGTGCATCACGTAAGAGTAACGGTCAACTTTGGTGAGATCGGCGACGTAGCGGCTGCCGGGTGTGCAAATGCGTGCCAGGTCATTACGGGCGAGATCCACCAGCATCAGATGTTCAGAAAGCTCTTTATGATCGGTACGCATCTCCAGTTCGATGCGGCTGTCGAGGTCTCTGTCCAGCGAACCATCGGCACGACGACCGCGTGGACGTGTTCCGGCAATCGGGTAAATCTCAATCTGGCGGCTGGTGGCGTCATACTTGAGCGAACTTTCCGGCGACGCGCCAAACAGGGTGAAATCATTATCCTGCATAAAAAACATGTACGGGCTGGGATTACTCTTTTTCAGCACGTAATAGGCTGCCAGCGGTGACGGGCAGGGCAGAGAGAAACGGCGAGATGGCACCACCTGGAAAATTTCTCCGGCGCGAATCGCTTTTTGCAACAAACGCACTACGCCACCGAACTCTTCATCGCTCTGGTTACATTCACAACGCATATGCGGCACGGAAACCACCGGCAGCGGCGGCGCGGCTTCGGTCAGTTGCTGACGTAGTTCGTTCAGGCGAGCAGTGAGACGTTGTTTTTCTTCTTCATTCGGAGCAAACAGGCTGGCCTGAATACGAGTGCTTTTTTTCTGATGGTCAATCACCATCAGCGTTTCAGCGAGATAAAAACAGAAATCAGGGCAGCTATTTTCCGCTGACAGTTGCGGTAAATTTTCAAATCCCGCCACAAGGTCATAAGAGAACAGGCCGCCGAAGAACATTGCTTCTCGTTCTTCCTTCGGTACATTCAACAGATTCTGTAATAAGCGGAAAGCGTCAAAAACCGAAAGGGAGCATAAGCGGGCGTCTTCATCCAGCAGTGGACTGACAGGCGGGAAGCGCAGTACGCGGCAGTTTGGTGATTGTTCATTTTCCACACCCGCAGGCAAGGCGTTATCCAGTAGTGTCAACAGGGCTTCTCCATTGCCGGAAAGCGCCTGGATTGTGACAGTGTCACTTAATGCTGTAATGCGCAGCGCACTGTCTACCAGCAGCAGGCTTTTTAAATCATCTTTGCTGTCGATATCTGCGGATTCCAGCAGCAGCGTTGCCGGACGATCCCCACACAACTGGTGAAAAAGCGCAGTCGGGTTGTCGCGATAAGCGCCTTCGCAGGTTAGCAGTTCGAGAGTCGGTTTTTGTGTTTGCATTGTTATTCTCTAATTTTGTTCAAAAAAAAGCCCGCTCATTAGGCGGGCTGGGTATCTGATTGCTTTACGCATGGTGAATACACTGCCCGTTTCAGGAAGTGCGCCACCAACCTTTCAGTACGAAAATTGCTTTCATTGTCGATACCCTTTTTACGTGAACTTGCGTACTAGTTAACTAGTTCGATGATTAATTGTCAACAGCTCATTTCAGAATATTTGCCAGAACCGTTATGATGTCGGCGCAAAAAATATTATCCAGAACGGGAGTGCGCCTTGAGCGACACGAATTACGCAGTGATTTACGACCTGCACAGCCATACCACAGCTTCCGATGGCTGCCTGACGCCAGAAGCATTGGTGCACCGTGCAGTCGAGATGCGCGTCGGCACCCTGGCGATCACCGACCATGACACCACAGCTGCAATTGCACCAGCAAGAGAGGAAATTTCACGTTCGGGACTGGCGCTGAATCTTATTCCTGGTGTGGAAATTTCCACGGTCTGGGAAAATCATGAAATTCATATTGTCGGGCTGAATATTGATATTACTCATCCGCTAATGTGTGAGTTCCTCGCGCAGCAGACAGAACGGCGCAATCAGCGGGCGCAGCTGATTGCCGAAAGACTTGAAAAAGCGCAAATACCTGGGGCACTGGAAGGCGCGCAACGACTGGCGCAGGGCGGTGCGGTGACGCGCGGTCATTTTGCGCGTTTCCTTGTGGAGTGCGGAAAAGCCAGTTCAATGGCGGATGTCTTTAAAAAGTATCTGGCGCGCGGGAAAACCGGATACGTTCCGCCACAGTGGTGTACAATAGAGCAATCTATTGATGTCATTCATCATTCTGGCGGTAAGGCGGTGCTAGCCCATCCTGGGCG
>OGPG01001054.1_pt1 | contig 22017 bp, 15 predicted proteins | sample 1552851 | NCBI WGS metagenome assembly OGPG01 (sample SAMEA2579909, study PRJEB22360) | human gut metagenome | biome: human gut; feature: human-associated habitat; material: faeces | place: Denmark | collected 2008/2010 | reverse complement strand
CCAGCCACACCCGGTAACGCTGCGTCTTGTCCCAGGTATTTCCGGCAGAAGCAAAATCGCAGAAATGAATCTGTTTCGGAGCCCGGTTGCTTTCCAAGTCCGTACCCAACACCATCGGGGCGGTAAAGGCCAACCAGGCAAAACCAGGAGCCTTTACAGGCGTCAACTCCACATACCCGTCTTTACTAACAACAACAGACGCCTCATCGACAAAGCCATCCCCGAAACGGCTGTCGCGAGCCAAGACGATCGGACCGCGCACGATGGCCTGCGCCTGATTCCTTTCCACCAGACGGGCACGTAAATCGAGTTTGACAGTGATCCGGTCGCCCTTTTTCCACTTACGGTTCACTGGCAAGTATGCACCTTGCAGGACACCATCCTGGGGTTGGCCATTTACGGAAACCACCGCAATCTTGCTCCATGCCGGGATGCGCAAGGCAATGGTGAAAGCCGTCTCTTTCGCAGGATCGACCTCTATCTCGATCTGATCAGTCCGCGGATAATCGGTCGTTTGCTTCAACCGGACCGGCTTCTTGTCCGGCAATACCAACTCCGCTTCCGAGGGAGCATAAAAATTTACCCGGACACAATCGTCCTGAACCTGATAGGCAAATTGAGGAATCATGGCAAAGGCACGCGGGCCGTTCGCATTGCAACAGTTGATGTGCATGCCGCACTGCTCCTCCCCTTCATGACGCCAACCTTCCAACGGGCTGTATTTGGCTATCTGCGAAGCATCCGCCTTCAGAGATGCCATCAAAGCATTATAGATAGCCGTTTCCATATAATCAGCATACAGAGAGTTGCCCGTCATCTGTAACAAACGGTTACAGAGCTGCATCCAGGTAAAGGTCACGCAAGTTTCCATCGTATGGTAAGTAGGTTGCGTCTGACGTTCTTTCCCGCCATACCAGCATTCGAATGCACTACCCGATCCGGCCACGTTGATTTCTTCGCGTACGATATGCCCGACCGTCTTTTCCACGACAGAGAGATAGAGTGGATTGCCCGTCACCTTATACAGTTCCAACAAGCCTTCATAGCAGGACATCATTTCATATGCTTTTTGTCCGTTTTCCCTCGAAAACCAAGTTTTCGGATGCGGAAAACGGTTGGCTACGGGCACATCGGCAATAGCTTTGCTGATCAGCTGCGGACCACCGGGTGTCTCCCATTGTCCGACAATATATTTGGCAAAATCGAGATAACGTTTTTCTTTCGTCCTGTTATACAGATACATGACAGGTTCGAGGACGGACGAGCTCGGCATGCCAATGTAATTGCCGGTTGAGACGATATCCACCTTTCCGGGCCCAACCTGCGTCATTAGATGGTCGACAACTCTGCAAGCTGCTTCCAATGCCTTCTTATCACCCGACAGGTCATACCAAGCGATCAATCCCAATGATGTATACTTGCGCCCCCAGACATCCCATTGCTGTAACTGGTATTCCGGCGCATAATTCCCGATATAACCGTTCGGCAACTGCGTTGCCATAAGCGATTCGGCCGCATCCTTTATGATCTGGTACAGTTCGGGGTCCCGGTTATAACGATAGGAGGCGATCGCACCCTGTATCCATTTCCCCCAAAACTCGCTTTGCCAGCGCGACTTCTCGTTCTGGTGGCGGAACGGTTCGACCAAATGGTCCACATCCTGCGCTTTCACACGATGTTCGATACAATCTGTGATTCGAGTCCCTACATAACCAGATATTTTTACCTGCTTTACAGGAGAGTCATTGCCTACTTGCGCCATCCCTGCCGTCGAGCAGGCACAAGCCAACAGGAAAGAGAAAGTCTTCACCTTAAACGGAATCATCATAATATTGAGAATTTAAGAATTATAAGAACAAAAATAAAGAGTTAACCGTGATATTATGTTATAAAATTGACAGAATACCTGTCAATTATGATAAGTGTCTACTCCTCTACTACACTCCGCCAACATATTTCATGAAAAAAAAAACGAGAATCGATTATTTTATTTCTATATTTACCCCAAATAATACTTAATAGATATGGAAGAATACATCGGTACAGTCATCAAAGTCGGAGGTATCCTGATCGGAAGCATCATGGTCCTATTCGTGATTTGGTACATAGTCAAGGATATACTGGACATTAGTGGAAAGGATTCATCCGATGGCAAATGAACCAATATATAATTAAGGAAAGACATCTGAATTTAAAACATAGGTGTTTTACCTACAAACCATATATGTCAGCATGTAGGTATGACACATCAAGAATACAGAGGTAAAGCCTACATCTATTGAATTTGAATATACCAAAGATAAGGCTTCTCGTGATGGGACGCCTTATTTTTTTGACCTATTTCTACCTCATTGCCTCTTTGATACACATAGTTCTCATAGGACTAATTCAATTTAGATGTACAAAGTTATAATAAAATTATCATAAACTTTTAATAGTGAGGTCTAAATTCGATATGATATTCAAATCGAATTTGCCTCCATTTGGAGAAGTGTTTCTCTTATTAAATTCCCTAATCAATTGATATTCTTTTATATACAGACGGTCTAATTAACGTAGTCCTATGAGAACTTAGTAAATATTTGTTGTCATCAAACGAAAACATGAAGGAGACACTGCCACATACAATCGACAAGTTGTTTTGGAACATCGCTGTAAACGACGACGAGAATGCCTTTAAAACATTATTCTTCCAATTCTTTTCTCCCCTCTGCATCTTTGCCCACCGGTACATTGAACGTTGGGAAACATGTGAAGACGTCGTACAGGAATCTTTTCTCAAAATCTGGGAAAACAGAAAAAGTATCAGAATCGAAACATCTGCCCGCAATTTTTTGGTCACAAGCGTACGCAATAATTGTATCGACTATCTCCGAAAACAGGAACTCGAGTTGGCCTGGAAACAATGGAAGATAGGCAAGGGGGACGAACCAAGTGGAGATATCTATTCGATTGTCGAACTTAGAACGATGTTGGCTGAAGCATTGGATAAACTACCGGAGAACACTCGCCTCATTTTCGAAAAGAATCGTTTCGAAGGAAAGAAATATACAGAGATCGCCGAGGAACAACAAATATCAGTCAAAACAGTCGAAGCGCATATAAGTAAAGCACTTAAAATTTTACGCGTCGAACTGAAAGACTATCTGCCATTCCTTATTTTATTATTTCAAACTCCTGATAAATATATTTAACATAGGGGAATCTCCCCTTTATGCGTCTAATCACAAATACATGACAAACGTGAATATACAAACCGAACATATCATAGCCTATCTGGAAGGCAAACTATCGAAAGAAGATAGCCTTGCTTTTGAAAAACAAATGTTGGATTCACCTGAATTACGGAAAGAGGTCGATGATCTCCGTTTTATCTGTGACACCAGCCAGATGCTATATTTGCAAGAAAAAATAGATGTAGACAACCACTGGAAAAATGTATCGAGAACCATGCAGAAAAACCGATTCCGACAAAAGATCGGTCGCTATTTTCGTTACACGGCAGCCATATTGCTCATTCCAGCCTTAATTAGCAGTATCTACTTTTACCAGCGTATCTACAGATTGGAAAATCAGCCGATCGAACAGGTGGAATTGTCAAGCGCTTATGGCCTTGTTTCTAAAATTACACTGCCGGATGGTTCCGAAGTATGGCTGAATTCAGGTTCCAAGCTGCATTATCCTAAACAGTTCGTCGGAGACCATCGTAAAGTATATCTGTCCGGCGAAGCTTATTTCAAGGTTTCATCAGATAAAAAGCACCGCTTCGATGTAGCACTTTCAAACGGAATTACGGTAAGCGCCTACGGCACAGAATTTAATATTAATGCTTATGAAGATGATGACGAAATACAAGCCACTCTGGCAAACGGTTCCATAGAAATCAGAAATGAAAAGAAACCAATCCCCCAAGTTCTGAATCCGGGTGAACAGGCCGTATATAATAAGATAACAGATAACACTAAGGTTTCAGACATCAATCTGTATATGGTTACTTCATGGAAGGAAGGAAAAATGGTCTTCCGCCGGACCGAAATGGCAGAGATAGCTCAACGCCTGTCACGCCATTTCAACGTAAACATCATCTTACAAAGCAAAAAAATATTCAATTACAAATATTCTGCAACCTTTACGAACGAAACCTTTGAAGAGATCCTGCAACTGCTCGAAAAGACTGCTCCTATCAAGTGCACAATGATCGAACCGAAACAGGCCAGCGACTATTCTTATACCCGTCGGACCGTTATTATCGAAGCAAGATAAAAAAAATTGCATTTTGACGTAGGGGATTTTTTATCTCCTACGTCTAATAGCCGTAATAAACAGAAATGAATGATTAACACAAAAATTGAAATACCATGAAGACATAGCTGCTACACACATCTGAATCAAAAAGATGGAAAGATGCTTGCAACATCTTCCCATCCCGTGATCAAAAATAATTATCAATCCGAAAATCTCACCTGACGAATGATAATTGTCTAATTAAGTCATATAACTACCTAATTAAATTTGATAATGTAAAGTTATGAAAATTACATCAAAACAAAAAGGTTTCAGGTCATATTTCGACTTGTCTCCTCAAATTCCTACGCGTATGAAAATCGCCGCTTTATGTTTAACCTGCTTTCTTAGTGCAGCAAATGCAAATAGTCTATATTCGCAATCTGCACGTCTTTCTATAGAAATGAACAACGTTTCGATAGAAGATGTATTGAACAAAATAGAGGAAAACTCTGAATTCCATTTTATTTATAACAATGAACTGGTAAATGTAGACAGAAAAGTCAATGTAAAATTCGACAATGAGACAATCGAATCCATCCTAAAGAAAGTTTTCAAATCCACCAATGTCGAGTACAAGGTAAATGAGAAACAAATTATCCTTCGTCCGAAAGAGATGGATATCGTTGCCAAGGTCCAACAAGAGCAGAAAACCGTTAAAGGTGTTGTTTCCGACCAATTTGGCCCTATCGCCGGAGCAAACGTTTCAATCCAGGGAACGACCGTCGGGACCATTACTGATATGGACGGAAACTTCACGATCGAAGTTCCTGAAGACGCAACTTTACAAATTTCGTTTATCGGTTACAATACTTGTTTTGTGAAAGTTGCAGGACAAAGCAACCTGAATGTCACACTGACGGAAGATACACAAAAGCTGGATGAAGTGGTCGTGATCGGTTACGGTACGCAAAAGAAAATGAACCTGACCGGTTCGGTCGCCACTATTTCGGCAGATAACATTGCGACAATCCCAGTTTCCAATATCTCCAATGCGATGGCAGGACGTATGCCGGGTATTTTCTCTTACAATAAATCCGGTATGCCGGGTGTATCTTCCCCGATCACGATCCGTGGCGTCAATACACCCAACAATACAAATCCGACTTACGTCATCGACGGCGTTGTTCGTGAAAAAGCAGACTTCGATGCTTTGGATCCGAACACGATCGAGAACATTTCCGTATTGAAAGACGCAGCATCCGCTGCCGTTTATGGCTCTCGTGCCTCTAACGGCGTGATTGTCGTTTCGACAAAACGCGGTAAAAACCAAAAGCCTCAGTTTAGCTATTCAGGTCTATTCGGAACGGACCGTCCAACCCGCACACCGGAAGTGATGAACGCTTATGACCGGACTGTATATCTGAATAACCAATTCATGTATAATGGCATCCCGGAAACAGATTCCCGCTACTACACAGCCGACGAACAAGAATACTTCAAAACACACAGTACAAACTGGTTCGACCTCGCTTGGAAAAACCCGTTTACGACACAGCACAACCTAAGTGTCAACGGGGGTAGCGAACGTATCAATTACTTTATGTCAGCCGGTTATTACAGCCAGAGCGGAACATTCAACAACCTAGACTTCACACGTTACAGTTTCCGTTCGAATGTAGATGCCAAAGTTGCGGATAACTTTACGATCGGATTGGATGTGGACGGTAATATGAGCGACCAACGCACACCTTACTGGCCTCATGACTCCGATAAAGATTTGATGAACGATATGTATCGTGCCCTACTAAACTTCCCGACTACCGAGCCGGCCTATATAAACGGAAAGCCGAACGCAACCATCTACAACTGGAATATTCTGGAAGCAATCAACAACGGGCATGTTTCCAAAAAACATAACACACTGAACACGAAGTTAAGCGCCAAATGGGAAATTCCTTGGGTAGAAGGCCTGACGGCAAACGCGATGTTCAACTATCGCCGTTATTACGAGAATGAAAAACAGGTAGGAAAAGAGTATACCTTATATATACACGAAACGAGCGGCGGACATAACCATATCATCCGCGACGACGCCCCGGTTGTCGGCACACGTACGAGAACCGAAAACGGAAACTTCGTCCGAAAAGACTTCAACGAAACGAGCGCTTATACGCTAAACTTGCAGTTAAACTATAACCGGACATTCGGCAAACACGACATCGGCGCCATGTTCCTCTATGAGCAATACGAAGAATGGGGTGATATGTTTTGGGCACAGCGTAAGCAATTGCTTTCATCTTCCCTTGAACAGCTATTCGCCGGAAGTGCGGACAGCCAGTGGAAAGATGCCGATGGTCACGAATCGGAAATTGGACGCATCGGTTACGTCGGCCGTTTGAACTACGGTTTCGACAACCGCTATCTATTAGAAGCCAACTTCCGTTACGACTCGTCCGTAAAATGGATTCCGGGCAAGCGTTGGGGATTTTTCCCGTCTGTTTCAGCCGGTTGGCGCGTGACTGAAGAAAATTTCTTCAAGCAGAACGAAAAACTGAACTTTATCAGTAATCTGAAATTACGTGCATCCTATGGTACATTAGGGAACGACGGAGGAGACGATGTTGCTTATTACCAATATTTAAGTAAATTTACAACAGGAACCAATGCCGTCTTCGGTTCAGGTGCAACCGGTATTCTACCGGGTGTTTATCCAAGCAAAGGCATCACTTGGGAAACAACCACGACAGCCGACGTCGGCTTTGACTTGGGATTGTGGAACGGACTGCTAAGCCTCGAATTTGATTACTTCCATAAGAAAACTTCAGATATCCTGATGGACCGTAAACGTACAATTCCGGGGACTTTCGGAGCCACATTACCGAAAGAGAACTACGCAGAGATGGTAAACCAGGGATGTGAGTTCATGTTGCGCCACGATAATAAGATCGGCAACTTCACATATTATGTATCCGGTAACTTCTCTTTCGCCCGCAACCATTACACGTATATCGACGAATCGGCAAACGCCTATGAATGGGAAATAAAGACAGGACGCCCGATCAACTTCATCACTGGCTACATCGCCGACGGTATCGCCCGTACGGATGAAGATTTAGCTGGCCTACCGCTCTATAACGGCGGATTCGAATGGTCGAAAGGCGACATTATCCTGAAAGATATCCACGGTGCAGGCGGCGTCGGAGGCCCTGACGGAGTTGTCGACGGTAACGACCAAGCCGTTCTTTCGCTCTACAGCAAAGACCCGGAAATCATCTACGGTATCAGTTTAGGAGGTGAATGGAAAGGTATCGACTTCACAGCCTTCTTCCAAGGCGTAGGCCATCGAAGCATCATGTTCCCGAACCGCGGCGATACCTGGACAGAACAGACCGTTCTGAACATATGGTCGGACGCTTATTCACCCGACAACACAGACGGTAAATATCCGCGCGTCGGTGGTACAGGCTCGAAAGGCGCCAACGGACAGGCTTCTTCATTCTGGTTGATGAACGGTAACTATTTCCGTTGCAAAAACATCGAGCTCGGCTATACGTTGCCGAAACAGTGGGTGAATTCGATCGGTGTAGATCGTTGCCGTGTCTACGTTTCAGGCACAAACCTGTTCGTATTCGACCACATCGGCATCTACGATCCCGAAAACAGCGGTGACCGTGGAGCTTATCAGTATCCGTTGACAAAAAGTTTCAACTTTGGTATCAATGTAAGTTTCTAACAATTTGAGTAATTAGATATGAAAAAGATATTTATAACATGTGCTGCCATTCTGGCATTATTCTCTTCCTGCACCAGCGTACTGGATAAGGAAGATCTTAGTTCAATCTCGGAGGACAAGGTTTGGGTTGACAAAACGCTGACTACAGCTTTTCTCAATGCTTTGTATGTTTCCATCCCAAGCTGGGACACGGCCGTGGCCGATGCGACCGACGAAGCGACGGGCGGAGGCAACTGGACACAGGGAACCACCACACCGGACAATATGAGTGACACGAAAGATTCCGCCCCGACCTGGTACTGGCCCTATTCTGACATCCGAAACTGCAATATTTTCATTCAGAATGCACAGAATCCCGAAGTCTGTACGATAGACCGTGAACTAGCCGACCGTCTAACTTACGAAGCCCGTTTCATTCGTGCTTACCTCTATTTCGAAATGGTCAAACGTTACGGTGGTGTCCCACTGATCACTATCCCGCAAGAAATGACGGACGACCTCTATGTGAAACGTAACTCTACAAAAGAATGTTTCGATTTCATTATCGACGAACTGAAAGCTTGTGCAGAAGGGTTGCCAGACTCTTATTCGGCTGAAGACTTGGGCCGCGTGACGAAAGGTGCAGCCAAAGCATTCCTCGGACGCGTATTCTTGTTCCGTGCTAGTCCACAGTTCAACCCGAACAACAACAACGAACATTGGCAAACCGCCTACAACTACAACAAAGAGACACTGAATTACCTGATCGGACAAGGCCATGCCTTGTATGATGATTACGGAAAACTGTTCCTAGATGAGATGAACAAAGAGGTAATTTTTGCCATCCGCTACGAAAACCCGACCCGCACACAGAAAAGAGATGCAACCGTCCGTCCGATCACGTTCTCGATGAACAACACCGGCGGTAATCACCCGACACAGGAAGTGATTGACCGCTTCCCTACTATAGACGGAGGAACTTACACCTATGCCGATTGGGAAAAGGAAGGCAAAGATATCTTCGCCTTGTGGGAAAATCGGGACAAACGTTTTTATGCGACAATCGTCTATCAGGGGGTGACATATTTCAATACCGTAATGGAACTGAACGAAAATGCGCAAAACGACTATGCCTACGGCAAAAACGTCGGATCGAAAACCGGCTATTATTCCCGTAAAGCCATTGACGAAAGCCTTTCAGTGACAGACTGCCAAAAATCTGGAACCGACTATATTGACATTCGCCTGGCCGAAGTAATGCTGAACTATGCCGAAGCTGCCGTCGAGGTCGGAAAGACAAACGAAGCATTCGATATGTTGAAACAGATCCGCAAGCGTGCAGGCATCAATGAAACTAGTTCCAATCCGGAAATGAAAGGCAAAGTTTACGGATTGAACCCAAACATGAACCAGACGGAAATGCGTGAAGCAGTTCGCGAAGAACGTTTTATCGAATTGTTGTTCGAACAAAAACGTTTATGGGATATGCGCCGCTGGATGATCTACGACAATTTGATGAACGGGCAAGGCAAACGCCATGCCTTAGTGATGAACAAGCAGGCCGATAATACATACACGACCTATCTGTTCGACCGTGATAACACGCCGATGATCACCAACCAGAACATCTACTTCCTGCCGATGAAACGCAGCGAGATGAGTAACAATCCGAACCTGGAACAGACGAAAGGCTGGGAAAACGGGACGTTCGACCCGCAAGCTGGACTCTGATCCCTCCTACATTTAATAACGAAAGCCCTCCCCGCTCCGGAAGGGCTTTTGTTATTAAACTCTGCTTCCATCGGATTCCCGATATGGCAGGAAACAATGTCAGAACTGGAAGTAGATAAATGGTTGCACCCCGGCACTCTTGAACTGCACGACAACAAAGATCGCAATCGCCAGCATCACCGCCTGAACAAGCAAAGGAGAACGGGTAACGACTGCCTGCAAACCGTTTTCCGCCGATTTCGGCATGAAATGCAGGATATAACCCACCACCATCAAGACGAACACTCCTTTATAGCCCACCACAAACTGCATAAAGACCTCCGGATGGAAATTCGTGAAAATCTGCGTCAGCACCTCGCCAACCGTTTGCATCGAGTCAGCCCGGAACAGAATCCAGCCAAAGCACACCAGATGGAAAGTGATCAGAACACCTATCACTCTTCTCCAGGGTTTCATTTCTGATCCTAATGGTTTGAAACTGCTGAAATGGTTCATCACGAACTTATGGACGGCCAGTGCAACTCCATGCAGGGCGCCCCAAAGGATAAAGCTCACGGAGGCTCCGTGCCATAAACCGCCCAACAACATCGTTATCAGCAGGTTGATGTATGTCCGTATTTTCCCTTTCCGATTACCTCCGAGTGAAATATACAAATAGTCTTTCAACCAAGAAGAGAGCGAGATATGCCAACGTCGCCAGAATTCCGTAATGGTCGCCGACTGGTAAGGCGAATCGAAATTCACGTTAAAACGGAAACCTAACAACAATGCAATCCCGATCGCCATATCCGAATAGCCGGAAAAATCGCAATAGATCTGCAAGGCATAACCATACACACCCAACAGATTTTCCACCCCTGTATAGAGCAAAGGAGCATCGAATATGCGGTCGACGAAGTTCAAGCTGATATAGTCGGATATGACGGTTTTCTTAAAGAGCCCACATAAGACGAGAAAAAGCCCCTCTCCGAACTCCGCCCGCGTAACAACCGGAGTCTTATAAATCTGAGGAATAAAATCGCGTGCCCGAACGATTGGACCGGCCACCAGCTGCGGGAAGAAGGAGACATAGAAAACATAGTCGATCCAACGCCGGAGGGGGGCTATCCTACCCCGGTACACATCAATCACGTAGCTGATGGTCTGGAAGGTAAAGAAGGAAATGCCGACCGGCAGAAATATATCCAACGGCTGATAGGTAATGTTCTGCAACGAGGTATTCCCTAACTGATACCCCAACTCATGAGCAACGGCAGCCATGATCTCCCGTAGGAAATTGAAGTATTTGAAATATCCCAACAGCCCTAAGTCAACGCACAGGCTCAGGACAACCCATGCTTTGCGTCCCCACTTGGAAGCAGTCTTAGTCATACACTGCGCAATGCAAAAATCGGATGTTGCGACAAACAGCAGGAGAAAGAAAAACAATCCGCTGCTCTTATAATAGAAATAGATGGAAAACAACGTAACATAAATGATACGCGTCAGCAAATGCTTCCTGAGCGACATATAAATAATCAGGAAACCGATAAAAAGGAAGAAAAACAATCCGCTGCTGAAAAGTATCGGAGCATTGTGATGGTAGGTCAATATATCGCCAAGTTTGTCGAATGAGAGCTGAGACCAATATTCTCCCATTTTATTTATAAAATCATTCATCATCTTTTCTGATTTTCAACATTTGATTATAAGATTGCATTAGGGCACGATATAACAAGGTTCCTTGCTCACGATAGCCATCCTTTGTGAAATGAATACGGTCACGGCCCATCAGTTTTTCCTTGCGCCATTTGGTGCAGGAGCTTTTCCCTCCCGTAGCGGCAAAGAGATCCCAGCAAGCTACGCCCTCTTCACGTGCCGCCTTTACAATCGCCTTTGCAGCAAGTTGGGTATTCGAGTTACGGACATACGTCCGTTTTTTATTGACATAAGTCCGCTTGTAGCATTCCGGCGGAGTGGTGAGCAGAATAGCCGTTTCAGGCATCTGTTTCTTGACGAGGGAAACGAACGCACGTATCTGTCCGCCAAATTCTTCCGAACGGAAGCGACGGCCGAAGGTTTCGTTCGTACCCAACGAAATAATCAGCAAAGAAGGTTTCAACAGGGCCAACTGACGAACGTATGCTTCGTCTGTGTAATTGACATACATCGCCCCGTTCACGCCGACCGAATGGTAGAGGACACCCGGATAACCGTTCGTCAGGCTGAAACCATAATAAACATTTTTGAAATTGGAGGCCGGAAGCAGCTTATCCGTGCCTTGTTTCCGCCGGGTACTGTGCAGCTGCAACGTATCTACCGGATGAGAAATACGGAAGGTATCGGCCAAGACACCTGCGACAGCCGGAACCGTAGCCAAGGATGTCTGTATGGAATCTTTGAACGAACCGGCCGGCAACATAGGCATGGCTTTTTCTCCCCGGTAAAGGATCGCCTGGTTGAAGGAATAGCCTGCCCCGTTGTTAGGCGCTATCCGAACGTCCAAATTGATGGAAGGAGAAACGGACTGGATACCGATTCCACCGATTCCAACAGGACATTTCTTATTGGCTTGGATACAGCGTCCCGTCACCCATTCGCGGACGGAAGAAGAGATGAAATAATCGTCCGGTTCATTCGTCTTGCTCAACTTGAAAGGGGCAATCCATCCACGTCCGGCATTCCCGAACTGCGCCTGCAAAAGACGCATCACTTTACCGGAATAATAACCGGCCTGTATGTGAGAATCGCCTAAATGGACGATTGTCAATACGGTATCCTTCCCCGCTCCGAGCGAATCCAGTTCGTCAAAGAAGGATTGCAGCGAAGAGGGCGACTGGATCGAATCGACCTCCTTCCCGATCGAATAAATACGGGAAGGGAGCGGGATCGTATCAATACTCCCCTGTTCCCACGCTTGACACGGGATCGCCAATTTTCCTTTCACTCCGGCAGAACTGGCGGCCATCAAAACCAGGCAAGCCGATAGACTAATGAGCCACTTTGTCTGCTTCATCATAAAACTCCTTTTCTAATAATATTGCCTTCAACAAGGCAGAAGCTATCTCTTTTCCTCCCCTGAAACTCAAATGGGTATAGTCTTTGCTAGCCCAATTGTTCTCCACGAAACGGATCATGCTGTTCTCTCCTCCCATCGCCCCAAAGACATTCCAGAAAGCGACCCCCGAACGGCGAGCCGCCTGCCGCTGTGCGTGCAGCAAGGCTAATACGGCAGGCATCGTTTCGAAGGTTCCGTCCACTTGTCGGCTCCTGTCCGAAACCCCCAGCATCAGGATATCGGCATCCGGAAAACAAACGCGTACGTGGCGTACGGCTTCTTCCATCCGCTTGGCGTACCAGCCATACTGGAGAACGCTGTCGCTGACGATATTCAACCCGTACTGCAAAACGACCAGATCATAGGGACGTATCTCGTTCAACTCTCGGCAACGGGTGCTGTCCAATCTCGAAAGGATCATCCCCGAATTGCCACGCAACGAATAATTGTCCACGATCACCCCAGAATTATCTTCGAGTGCAACCCCGAGAGCACGGAAACCGGCCGTATCGGCAAAGCTGAAGGAGGCTTCCGTAAAGGTTCCTGTTTGTTCGTATTGCGTGATGGCGGTTGTCGGTTCCAAGGTCTCGCAGATCGTGTCCTGCGTGCCGTTGCAAACCAAAGTCATCTGTGTACGGATATTCTTTTCATACAAGAATTTAAGGGAAGAAACCGTTTTCAACTCCGGATAACGGTCTGTCGTCTTGATCGAGATAGATGGCTTCTCCCCTTTCGGTTCGAACGTCATTCCGGAAAGCGTATACCGATGATGATGATCCGTCAACATGGACCAGGTGGTCCAACCTTCCGCCTTTTGCTCGATCGTCGGACGGAACTGGGCGGCTACCGACGTAACCGGAACGAAACCGACTCCGCGTCCTCCGAACCGCTCCTGCATACCCGAACGGAAATCAGCCACCACAATGTCACCTTCGATAAACGAATCACCCAAAAAGGCGACACGCACTGGGCGGTTCGCCTGCCTGCTATTTCTTAAAGCGGCAAAAAAACGTTTCAAACCGATATGGCCGACAGAGTAATCCTCGATACGCGTTCCCAACGAATCGGCTCCCTTGTCCGCATACATAACCTTGTAAAGCGAATCGCGTAATGCGAGGGCGACGGAATCGATACCTGTCGTTTTCAGGATCGAATCACGCACGGCGGCCGAATCTATCCGGACCGTATCCGGTTGTTCCAATTGCATACGCAAGGAATCCATAGACAGGGATTCTGGTTTTATCCTGAGATCGGAAAGTAAATCAACTTTTTTTATTTTCATCCCGAACAGCTGGTCCGGTAAGTAATAAAGTCCCAAGCAGATACCAAACGCAAGAAGTAGCAGGAGCAAAAGCCTACCAAAATTATTATCTTTATTCATCTAAGTCCTCTCTTTCGAAGTTACAAAGATAAGTACAAATACAATTTATTACAAACTCGACCGTTTCATAATTATATATTTTGATACACACCATCAACAAACTACAAATATGGAAACTCCGAAAAACAGAAACTGGAAAGTACTGAAAAGTGAATACCTATCCAGCCAACCTTGGTTCACCGTGCGCAGGGAGGAAGTGGAATTGCCGAACGGAAACAGGATTCCTGAATATTATATATTCGAATATCCAGAATGGATCAATGTGATCGCAATCACCAAAGAGCAGAAATTCGTATTTGTAAGCCAATACCGTCATGGACTGGGTATCACGGCTCACGAACTTTGCGCCGGTGTCTGCGAAAAGGAAGACGCTTCCCCACTCGTCTCCGCCCAACGGGAATTGCTCGAAGAGACCGGCTACGGCAACGGAAATTGGAGCGAACTGATGGTAATAGGCGTCAATCCGAGCACCCACACCAACCTGACTTATTGCTATCTTGCCACAGATGTAGAGTCAGTCATGGCACAACATCTGGAAGACACGGAAGACCTCAGCGTCCACCTTCTGACTCTCGACGAAGTAAAAGAATTGTTGCTAAACGACCAGATCAAACAAGCGCTCCATGCCGCCCCACTTTGGAAATACATGGCGATGAATCATTTGATCTGAGATATTTCCTGAACTCAGGCGAACAAAAGCAGACAAACCATAAAAATAAAGCTTCATGCCTTTGCCACAATAATTCCATCGGCATGGCACGACCGTTTCACCAGTATGGCACAACTGTTTCATCAGCATGGCACAACCGTTTCATCGACATGGCACAAACTCTTCCTGCCTATGATACTACTAGGACATGCTGCTCCGCCTGATAATAACCGTATATTTTGCATAATCCCGAAAAAGCGTTATTTTTGTTCGCATTAGCAACATGTCTCCAATGAAGTTTAAACTTAATATCATATTCGCGTTATTTTTTACCATATTTTGCGTCAACCGTTTACAGGCCCAGGAAAAAGCCTTTCCCAAGAAAGGAGAAGGCATCACCCTGTTCCTCAAACGCCATAACCGTACAGGTATTTCATATCAGAAACAGTTCATCGAGCTGAACAAAAACAAGTTAGGCAAGGGGAATACCCTTAGGATAGGAGTCAAATATACGCTTCCCCCCTTACAGGGAAAAGAAGCTGTTGCATCCGCCATCAAACGAGCGAACTATGAACCGTTGTTCGGCAAAGAACTGGCCTCCTATAAGGTAACATCGTCCGAACTAAAAGGAGCCTGTTTCTATCTGGTCAGCGGACACGGAGGCCCTGATCCAGGAGCAATCGGACGGATTGGCAAAATCGAGTTGCACGAAGACGAATATGCCTACGACATCGTACTCCGTCTGGCACGCAACCTGATGACAAAAGGAGCCAAAGTCCACATTATCATTCAAGATGCCAAAGACGGGATACGGGATGACAAATACCTGAAGAACAGTAAACGGGAAACTTGTATGGGTAGCCCTATTCCTTTTAACCAGGTCCGTCGCCTGAAACAACGAAGTGACAAGATAAACACCCTGTTCAAGCAGGATAAATACGCCTACAAACGAGCTATCTTCGTGCATGTGGACAGCCGGAACAAGGGACACCAGACCGATGTTTTTTTCTACCACCAGAATAAAAACTCCGAAAGCAAGCATCTGGCGAAAACCATGCGGACAACTTTCACCCATAAATATAAGAAGCACCAGCCGGGACGAGGATTTACCGGAACAGTGGACGGACGGAACTTATACGTGTTGAGGCATACGACACCGGCCTCCGTTTTCGTCGAGTTAGGTAATATCCAAAACAGTTTCGACCAGCAGCGAATCATCCTGAGCGACAACCGTCAGGCACTCGCGAATTGGCTTTGCGAAGGATTTGTCACCGATTACAACCGCTACAAGAAAAAAACACGGTAAAAAAACAACATTCATCCGTTAAAAAGATTACTTTTGCATATGAAACTAAATAAAACATCGTTTTAAGCATACCATGAGTAATCCATATATATCCCCGTTCGCGAAACCCGTATATGTAATGTTGAAGCCTGTCGGTTCAGTTTGCAACCTGGCGTGCGAATACTGTTATTATCTGGAGAAAGGGAAACTTTATCCAGAGGTGAAAAATCATATCATGAGCGAACAGTTACTGGAAAAATTCATCAAGGAATATCTGGAATGTCAGACGATGCCGCAGGTTCTCTTTACCTGGCACGGTGGTGAAACGCTGATGCGTCCGATCAGTTTCTATCGGAAAGCACTGGAATTGCAACGCAAGTACGGCCACAGACGCCAGATAGACAACTGTATCCAGACAAACGGGACACTGCTGAACGACGACTGGTGTCGTTTCTTCAAAGAAAACAACTTCCTCGTGGGAGTTTCGATAGACGGCCCGCAGGAGTTTCATGACGAATATCGTCGCAACAAGCAGGGACTCCCCTCCTTCTATAAAGTGATGAAGGGAATCGAACTGCTGAAAAAGCATGGCGTGGAATACAACGCAATGGCAGTCGTCAATGACTACAACGTAGATTATCCGCTGGAATTCTATCACTTTTTCAAGGAAATAGATTGCCACTATATCCAATTCACCCCGATTGTAGAACGCCTCGGATTCCATCAGGACGGAACGTTGCTCACCTCGCCGGAACAGCAGGATGCCAACATCAAACTAGCCCCTTTCACGGTCGACGCCGGAAAATGGGGAGATTTCCTCTGTGCGGTCTTCGACGAATGGCTGAAAGAGGATGTCGGTAATTATTATATCCAGCTTTTCGACTCCACACTGGCAAACTGGGTAGGCGAACAACCGGGCGTCTGTACGCTGGCACGCACTTGCGGACATGCCGGTGTGATGGAGTTCAATGGCGACGTATATGCCTGCGACCACTTTGTATTCCCGGAATATAAGTTAGGTAACATCCATACCCAGACGCTTACCGAGATGATGTACAGCCAACGCCAACTGAAGTTCGGAGCAGACAAATATGAAACACTCCCTACCCAATGCAAGGAGTGTGACTACCTGTTTGCCTGCAACGGCGAATGTCCCAAGAACCGTTTTCTCCATACGGCAAACGGCGAACCCGGATTGAACTATCTATGTAGAGGTTACAAGAAATTTTTTAAGCACGTGGCTCCTTACATGGATTTCATGAAAAAAGAATTGTTGGCCGAACGCCCGCCAGCCAACGTCATGCAATGGGCAAAAGAGAATAAACTATAATCGAACATATGAAAATCAACAGACGTGATTTTATCAAAACAGGAGGTATGGTTATGCTTGGATCATTAGCAGTTCCCTCATTCCTGGGAAGTTGTACCGGAAACAAGGTAGATCAGGCTACCGGTATCTCATTCGCTCAGAACCATTTTGGTGTCAGTGAAAACGACATGAAGAAAGTGTTGGCAGCAGCACTTGAGAAAGGAGGCGACTATGCAGATCTTTTCTTTGAACATTCCTACCGGAACAATATCGGATTGCAAGACGGAGCCGTAAACCGTGCTTCGTCCAATATCGATTTCGGTATGGGAGTACGTGTATTGGCCGGTGATCAGACCGGTTATGCGTATGTGGAAAACGTGACTCTCGACGAGATGCTGAAAGCTGCCCGCACGGCAGCCCGTATCGCAACCGGCTCGGCAGGAAAAGCTCCGGTTGCCCTGACGGAGGAACCGATCCCGAATAATTATTACGGTGTACAAACTCCTTGGGACGAGCTCGCCGTAAATGCAAAGACCCCGTATCTTCAGAAACTGAACGATCAGATTTTTGCGCTTGACAAACGGGTGCACAAAGTGATGGCTTCGTTGGGAGACACGACTTCACACATCTTGTTCTGCAACTCCGAAGGACAGATGTACTACGACTATCGTCCGATGGTGACGCTGGGGGCAGTCTGTATCATGGAGGACAACGGGAAGATCGAAAATTCATATGCATCCCGCGCTTTCCGCATGGGAGCCGAATTCCTGACAGATGATATCATTGCCGAAGTAGCAAAGGAGGCAGTAGAGAAAACCTCCATCCTATTCCAAGCTATCAAGCCTAAAGGAGGCGAAATGCCGGTCGTAATGGGTGCAGGAGGTTCCGGCATCTTGTTGCACGAAGCAATCGGCCATGCTTTCGAAGCTGACTTCAATCGCAAGAATACATCGATCTTCTCCGACCAGCTGAACAAAAAGGTTTGTAACGAGCATATCAATGTGGTGGACGACGGTACGATTCCTTTCAACCGCGGTTCTGTCAATATCGATGACGAAGGTATCGCCGGGCAAAAGACTTATATCGTGAAAGAAGGCATTCTGACCAGCTACCTGCACGACCGTATCAGTGCCAAACATTACGGTATACCTTCAACGGGGAACGGTCGCCGTGAATCATTCCGCCAGATGCCGATCCCGCGTATGCGCGCTACCTATATGGAAGCCGGAAACGTGACGGAAGAAGAAATGATCTCGACGGTGAAGAAAGGTATCTATGCCTCTAGCTTCACCAACGGGCAAGTACAGATCGGTGCAGGCGACTTCACCTTCTTCGTGAAAGACGGTTATCTAATCGAAAATGGTAAACTGACACAGCCGATCAAAGATATCAATATCATCGGTAACGGTCCACGTGCATTGGCCGATATCACGATGGTCGGAAACAATTACAAGATGGATAACGGCACCTGGACATGCGGCAAGGACGGACAATCCTGTCCGGTAACCTGCGGTATGCCGTCAGCCTTAGTTAGTAAACTTACTGTAGGAGGAGAAAATTAAAAAGATTTATGATTTATGCGTTGTCTACACACCCATAAATCATAAATCCAAAGTCATAATCATAAATCTAAAATCATAAATCATTAGACATGATAACGAACGAAAATAAAAAACTGGCTCAGTGGGCCATGGAATTTGCCCTGAAAAACGGTTGCCAGGCCTCACGTGTAAGTATCTATAATGGATCGAGCAGTTCCTTCGAAATACGTGATATGAAAATGGACCGCTTGCAACAGGCATCGGAAAACAGTTTGGTGATCCATCTGTTTGTGGACGGACGTTTCGGTTCCTTCTCTACAAACCGTCTGGATAAAAAGGAACTGGAAAGTTTTATCCGTAACGGTATCGCTTCCACTCGCTTCCTGGCGGAAGACAAGGCGCGTACGTTACCCGACTCTTCTCTCTATTATAAAGGAGGCGGCGCCGACTTGCAACTGATCGATCCGAAGTTCGACTCAATCCAGCCGGACGACAAAGTGACACTGGCCATGAACGTCTGCAACGAAATGATGGGAAAAGATCCCCGTATTATCTCGGTCAATTCATCCTACAGCGATGAAAAGGATTTCAAATATATGGTTGCCAGCAACGGCTTCGAAGGGGAAGCATCCGGTTCTTCTTTCAGCCTAGTTGCCAGCGTAAGCATCAAAGGTGAAGGGGATGCTCGCCCGGAATCCTATTGGTTCGATTCTTCACTTTACTATGATAAGTTAATTAAAGAAGGTCTGGGAACAAAGGCCCTGGAACGTGTAATGCGTAAACTGGGACAGAAAAAGGTCGCTTCCGGCAAGTATCAGATGGTTGTGGACAATATGAATTCCTCCCGTTTGCTTTCTCCGGTAATCGATGCATTATATGGTTCTTCCATCCAGCAGAAAAACTCTTTTTTGTTGGATAAAATCGACCAGAAAGTATTGGGTGACAAACTAACGGTTATCGATGAACCCCACATGGTGGGTACATCCGGTGCCCGATATTTCGATGGCGAAGGTGTAGCGACAAAACGTATGCCTGTGTTTGAAAACGGTATCCTGAAAACCTATTATATCGATACCTATTCAGCCAACAAGATGAATATGAGACAAACGATTGCCTCCCCTTCTATCCTGACCATGCAAATGGGAAATAAGGATACGGATGGTCTGATTGCTTCTGTCGACAGAGGCATTCTGGTGACGGGTTTCAACGGCGGTAACAGCAACAGTACGACCGGTGACTTCTCTTACGGTGTAGAAGGTTTCCTGATCGAAAAAGGCAAACTGACACAACCCATCTCCGAAATGAACGCAACAGGCAACATGATTTCCTTGTGGAGTAATTTAGCCGAAGTCGGCAATGACCCGCGCACATTCTCCAGTTGGCGTGTTCCTTCTCTAATATTCGACGGGGTCGATTTTAGCGGGTTATAAGAAATAATATATATTGTTAAATAGTAGATGGATACAGAAGTGAATCCTAAAAGTTATACAAAAACATTTAGAATTCACTTCATTATATTTTGTCTATACCAAAAGATAACAGAATGAACAGAGGCATCTTGATCTTCCAACATTTCCTTCTCTTTCTGTTTTTCATATAATTGTTCAACTCACTTTTATGATGAATTCCTATTGACGGCAAATACCCATAAGATACTATACTTCTTGCAATAGCACCTCTTATTATTGAATAGCCGTAATTTAAACAAGTATTGCATATATCTTCAAAGTTTCTACTAAAATTTCTTCCAAACAAAGATGAAAAATATCCTTTTGCTGCAATTGCTTCTTTATTTTTTGTATCTCCTGAATTAACATTTTGTGCCAAGTTTTGTAAATGTTCTGACATTATACTTTTATCACATAGGCTTAGCACTTTAGCTTGGTTGGTTATTTTAGATATAATAATTCTTTGCCAACATCTTTTGTTAAAGCTTTCTGAACAATTTAGTTGTTGATTTATAACCTTTAATTGTCTGCTGTGACACGCAAATGGAATGAATATTCCATTTGGTAAGTGTTTATCGTCACAACTATACATAACAATTTTGTTATCAGCCATCATGCTCATTGCTTTTGATGATAAGCTGATTTGTGGAGTTTCTAATACAATCGTTGATATATCTTCTAATGGCATACTAAAATCTTTATCTTGAGTTATTTGTAGCTGTCTATTTTTTATAGACAGTTTTGTCGGTTGTGTAATTACTACACTTCGCCAACTCATTTTATTTTACTCCTTCTCTTTTTTCTTTATTTACTTTACTAATATTTCCTAAAACATCAACTTGGTATTTTTCAAAAATCTCTGTGTTCTTTATGCCTACTCCATCCTTCCTTGCCTCTCCATTAACTAACAATAAATTTATATTTCCTGTTCCTCTATGTGTAGAACAATAATATGCATAAAATTCCTTTTCATTTTTTCTTTTCCTTGCCTTATTCTTTTCTTTCTCTTTTTCATATTCCTTATTCCTTCGTTCGTTTGTTTTTGGCTGTTTTCAGCCGTTTTTACTTCGATTTTCACTGGAAACAGGAAAAGGTCATCGGATGCGTAATCAACGATCCGCTCGCAGCCGCTTATCTTGTGGATCCGTCGCTCTGCAGCGGTTTTGATGCCTATACGCAGGTGGAAACAAATGGTCTCTGCCTTGGTCAGACCGTTGTGGATGCCATGAATTTTTATCAGAAAGCACCGAACAGTCACATTCTGACGCAGGTCGATGTGAGCCGCTTTTTCCTGATGTTCTTTGCGCGTGTTCTTGGCGTATCTGAAGTGGAATCTGCACCGGTTCTCGACCAGATTCTTACCGCACCGCCCGTCTTCCCGCATGAGACAATGTTTCAGAAGGGAGGGGACGCAAGATGAACGCAAACCGTACGTTAAAGCTCACGACTCTGGCACTCTGTGGTGTTATCAATATCCTCGGCGGTACCGTTGCACTGCTGCTGCGCCTTCCGGTTTACCTCGACTCCATCGGAACGGTTCTGGCTGCCGCCCTGTTCGGACCGGTTGCAGGCCTCGTCCCGGGACTCATTTCCGGACTGATTTCCGGTATGACAAGTGATGTCTATGCGTTTTACTATATTCCGGTACAGCTCATCCTTGGTCTGGTTGCAGGTCTTGTATTCCGGAAGCTCCGCCC
>OGPG01001044.1_pt1 | contig 22138 bp, 17 predicted proteins | sample 1552851 | NCBI WGS metagenome assembly OGPG01 (sample SAMEA2579909, study PRJEB22360) | human gut metagenome | biome: human gut; feature: human-associated habitat; material: faeces | place: Denmark | collected 2008/2010 | reverse complement strand
CGTGGGTCACCTGAGCCAGCTGGGCGTTCTCAAGCTCGGCGGCTTCGACAGCGGCCATGCTTGCGGCAACGGCGTCTTGGAACGCCTGAATGTCGGCAGCCGTATAGCCCGCTACGCCGCGCTGCCAGCCGCGCTTGTTAAAGCGGTAGGTGAAGCCCGCAGTAGCGCTGAAGCCGAACAGGTAGGAACCGTCCGTCTTCGCGGGGCATACGCGCGAAGGCGCCAGCATGCCTTTCAGCTCGATATTGAAGTCGAACGAACGTGACAAGCGGAATTTGTTGAGCAGACCGTAAGAGAATGCGAAAGCCTGATGCGTGCCGGTCATATTGTCCTCTTGGCTCTTGTCCGTGAAGTTCGTAGCCAGATAACCGAAGCCTACGAACGGCACCAGATAATAGGCCCGGTCGTCGCGGTAACCGCCCGCCCAGTTCGAGAAGTTAAGCATAAAGTCGGAATGCACGAAGAGGTAAGGCCACTTGAGTTTGCCCAGATCGGCGTCATAGTTGGCAAACTGACCGCCCTGCAGCTGCAGACGCATACCTACTACAGGATGCACCCATTTTACAAGCGAAAAGTTCGCTTCGAATCCGAGACGTTTTCCGAAAGACCCCGAATTGGAGCCGTTCGTCAGGGCAGTGCCTACACCGCCGCCCAGCGACATCTCCCAGTTATCCCAAAATCCATTGGACACAAAACCTGCAAAGCTCGGTTTTTTGGGCGTCTCCTGCGCCCATGCCGTCGTCGCGAATGCCACGACCGCAAGAATTAGAATAAGTTTTTTCATAGCTAACATTAGTTATTCCCAGTTGTAAAATTATAAATTAATTTTTCAAAATCCATTCATCGACAGCATGAAACGCAAAAACAGAGCCGAAAGCGACTAAAAAAGGCCGAAAACATACGTTTCCAGCCTTTTAATCTCAATATCAAATCTTTTCAGATCAGCCGCATTTCGAATAACCGCACGACATACAGGTCAGACAGCCGTTCTGGTAGGCCATATTCTCCTGTCCGCAGCTCGGACATTTGCCTTTCGACTTGGTGCCGTCCACGATATATTGCTTCAGCGCACGGCAGACGCCCGTCTTCCATGTGTTGATCGACTCGCTGTCCAGATGGAGCGACTCGATGAGCGAAACGGTCTTCTCGATCGGCATGCCGTGGCGCAATACGCCCGAAATGAGTTTGGCGTAGTTCCAGAACTCTTCGTCGAACAGACGCGAGATGCCGCCGATGGTATTCGTATAACCGTAACGGTCGGTATACTGGAAGTCGTAACGCTTGGTGCCGTCGTCCTCGCGGACCTTGATGATGAAGCCCTTGTTGATCTTGCGGGGAATATACATGGCGTCCTCCTCGATCTTACCCGTGAAGACCTCGTAGGGACGTCCGTCCTGAAGTCCCACAAAGGCGATCCAGTCCTCGGTGCCGTTCTTGAACCGCACGATGTCGGCAGGAATCGACTTGGGACGCTTCGCCACTTCGCCGGGATGCCCCTCGCACTTCTTTTTCTTGTTCTTGGAAGCCTTGTCGAGCAGCACGCCGTCGCGGCAGCCGTCGCGGTAAACCGTGACGCCCTTGCAGCCACACTCCCAAGCCGTGCGGTACACATCGGCGACGAGCGCTTCGGAGACATTGTTCGGCAGGTTCACCGTCACCGAGATCGAATGGTCCACCCATTTCTGGATCGCCCCCTGCATCTTGACCTTCGCCACCCAGTCGATGTCATTGGCCGTGGCGCCGTGGTAGGGCGAAGCCGCCACCCACTCGTTCAGCTCGGCATCCGAGATGGTCTCCAGTTTCGACGTATCGTATCCGTTCGCGTCCAGCCACTTGACGAAATTGTGGTGGTAGACGTTGTACTCCTGAAACTTTTCGCCCGTTTCGTCCTCGTAATCGACGTGCGTGTCGTGGTCCGAAGGGTTGATCTTGCGGCGGCGCTTGTAGACCGTGCGGAACACCGGCTCGATGCCCGAAGTGGTCTGCGACATGAGCGACGTGGTTCCCGTGGGCGCGATGGTCAGCATGGCGATATTGCGGCGGCCCACCTTCGCCATCTCCTCGTAGAGCGCCGGATCGGCCTCGCGGATACGGGCGATCATCGGGTTGTTCACCTCCTTCGCGGCGTCGTAAACCGGGAAGGCGCCGCGCTCGGCGGCCATCTTCACCGAAGCGCCGTAAGCCGCCAGAGCGAGGCACTTCTGCACCTCGACGGCGAAGTCGATCGCCTCCTGCGTGCCGTAGCGCAGACCCAGCGCGGCGAGCATGTCGCCCTCGGCCGTGATGCCCAGACCCGTACGGCGGCCCTTCCGCGCCATTTCGCGGATCTTCTTCCAAAGCTCCAGCTCCACGCGGCGCACATCCAGGTCTTCGGGGTCGGCGGCGATCTTCCCGATGATCTGTTCGACCTTTTCCAGTTCGAGGTCGATGATGTCGTCCATCATGTGCATCGCCTTGTATACGTGGTCCCTGAACTTGTCGAAATTGAACTTCGCATCGGCCTTGAACGGGTTGTCCACATAGCTCAACAGGTTCATCGCCAGCAGGCGGCACGAATCGTAGGGACAGAGCGGAATCTCGCCGCAGGGGTTGGTCGAAACCGTCACGAAACCCTCGTCGGCATAGCAGTCGGGAATGCTTTCGCGGATGATCGTATCCCAGAACAGCACGCCCGGTTCGGCAGACTTCCACGCGTTGTGGATGATCTTCTCCCAGAGCTTCCGGGCGTCGATGTCCTGCTCGTATTTGGGGTTGTCCGACTTGATCGGGAACTGCTGGTGGTATTTCTTCCCGGCGAGAGCCGCACGCATGAAATCGTCGTCGATCTTGATCGAGACGTTGGCGCCCGTCACCTTGCCCGTGTCGACCTTGGCGTCGATGAACCGCTCGGCGTCGGGGTGCTTGATCGACAGCGACAGCATCAGCGCGCCGCGCCGCCCGTCCTGCGCCACCTCGCGCGTCGAGTTCGAGTAACGCTCCATGAAGGGCACGATGCCTGTCGACGTGAGTGCCGAGTTGAGCACCGGGCTGCCCGTGGGGCGGATGTGCGAAAGGTCGTGGCCCACGCCGCCGCGGCGTTTCATCAGCTGGACCTGCTCCTCGTCCATGCGGAAGATGCCGCCGTAGGAGTCGGCGGGGTTCTTATGGCCGATGACGAAGCAGTTCGACAGCGACGCCACCTGGAAATTGTTGCCGATGCCGGTCATCGGGCCGCCCTGCGGAATGACGTAACGGAAATGGTCGAGCAACGCGAAAACCTCCTCCTTCGGGAGCGGGTTCGGGTATTTTTGCTCGATGCGTTCGATTTCGGAAGCGATGCGCTCGTGCATCTCGCGCGGCGATTTCTCGTAGATGTTTCCGAAAGAGTCCTTGAGGGCGTACTTGCTGACCCACACCGTGGCGGCGAGGTCGTCCCCGTCGAAATACTTCTTCGACTCGGCAACCGCATCGTTGTAATTGACCTTCTGCGGCGTGTCGGCTTTGGTGGCTTTTGACATAACTATTTTCAGACTATTATTTCTATATTTTCAGATTTCAGGCGTCACGGCGGGCAAAACCCGGTTCTACAAAATTGCGGCTTTTCCGGATAAAAAGCCAGCATGGAGAGCCAAACTTATTCACAAAATATCTACAAAAGAGCAAAAGGCACGCCCCAGATACCCGGAGCGCGCCTTCGGTCCGAAGGCGGGATTATTTCACCGCCACGGCGTCGATTTCGACCAGCGCGCCCATCGGCAGCGCCGCGACCTGGTAGCACATGCGCGCCGGCATCTCCGAGGTGAAGAACTCCGCATAGACGGCATTCATGGCGGCGAAATCGCCGATCGACTGCAACAGGACCGTGGTTTTCACCACGTCGGAATAATCGTATCCGGCTTCGCGCAGGATATGGCCGAGATTCGTGAGCGACCGGCGCGTCTGGGCCTCGATGCCTTCGTCCATCTTTCCGGACGCGGCGTCGATCGGGAGCTGTCCCGAAACATAGAGCGCGCCGCCGGCCTCGACGGCCTGCGAATAGGGACCCACGGCCTTGGGCGCATGGGGAGAAGCGATGATGGTTTTCATAAAAAATTATCTTGAAATTATTTAAGCCTTCGTGCTTTCAACCGCCGTACTCGCAGCCTCTGGCCGCATGTACAGGCCCGACCCTCCCTTGAATCCACGCCGAAGCGGAGACTTATATCCGCCTGCGGCGGAAATATCGGGTCCGGAAGTTGTACAAAGGTATAATTAATTCCCTATATTTGCCATATGATCCAAATGGAAAAACGATGAAGATTTTACTGAAAATTGCGATAGTCGCTGTCGCTGCGGCCTTTATGGCCGGATGCTGCAACTGCCGCTCCTACCAGAAAAAGACCCGCCGCCCGCTGGCGGGCACCGAGTGGCAGCTGATCCAGCTCGGCGGCAAGGCGGTCAAACCCGAGGAGGGCAAATTCACCGTCACGCTGCTCGCCGAAGGCAACCGCCTGACGGGCGTCGGGGCCTGCAACCGCCTGACGGGCGCCTACAAGACCGACGGGAAACGCACGCTGAAGATCGGGCCTCTGGCCGCGACGATGATGGCCTGCCCGGGCATGGACGAGGAGGACGCCTTCACCAAAATGCTCGAATCGGTGACCCATTACGACATGGACGGCCCGATGCTGCTGCTGTTGAGCGACGGCGAACTGCGCGCCGTGTTCCAGGCCAGGCCATGACGTTCCGGGGTCTGATCGGCGCCTGCGTCCTGCTCACCGCCCGACAGCAAGTTGTCCGCCGAAGCGGTCCGGGCGCTTGAAAGCTCCCCGCACTGGAAGCCGGGAGAGCTGTACGGACGAAAGGTCCCCGTGGAAATCACAATTCCCGTGGACTTCCGCTCGTCCAATTAAAAAAGGACCGGATGCATCCGGCCCTTTTCAGTTTTGCATTGCCCGCTATTTCAGGTGCGGATTCAGGCGGCCCCACTCGCCGACGGGAGGCAGAATGCCCATCGCGATCACCTCGTCGCGCAGTTTGCAGAGGTGTTCGTAACTCTCCGTCAGTTTTTGGCGCTCCCCGGCCGTGCCCTGCACGTTCTTATACGACACGCCCTCCTTCGTGATGACGGTCTCCATCGCCATGAGGATATGCTTGAACTCGTCGTTGTGGACGAATACGCCGGCGGGATAGGTGAACGGCTTGCCGCCCATCGCCGCCGCGATCATCGAGATCGAGATATAGGCCGGACTCTGGAACGACGAACGGCCGCGCAGGTCGATGATGTGCTTGCCGCCCTGGATCACCCGCTGCTGCAAATCGGCCCAGTCGCCCTCGGGCATTTCTTTGCCGATCAGCTCCGAAAGGGGCCGTCCGGCGACGAGCGTCGTCGAGGCGAAGACCGCCATCTGCTCGCCGTGGCCGCCGTAGGTGCGGCAGTTGCGGATTTCGTCGGGCGAGATTTTGAAATATTTGGCCAGTTCCGAACGCAGGCGCGTGGAGTCCAGCGCCGCGAGGGTCGAAAGCTGCGACGGGCGGATACCCGCATAGATGAGCGTCACCAGCCCCGTGATGTCGGCCGGGTTGAAGATCACCACCACATGCTTTACGTCGGGGCAGTAGGTTTTGATGTCCTTGCCGAGCTGCTCTGCGATCTGTGCATTGCCCTTGAGCAGGTCTTCGCGCGTCATGCCGGCCTTGCGGGCCGCACCGCCCGACGAGACGATGTATTTCGCATCCTTGAACGCTTCTGCGATATCCGAGGTGAAGGTGAGGTTCACATTTTCGAAGCCGCAGTGGAACAGCTCTTCGGCGACGCCTTCGAGGGCCGGTGCGAACGGGTCGTAGAGACAGATGTTCGGGGTGAGGCGCATCATCATTGCGGTCTGCGCCATGTTCGAACCGATCATGCCGGCGGCGCCCACGATGGTCAGTTTTTCTTCGGTCAGGAATTTCATGTTGGTTCTGTTATTTTGATTAAACGATTTGTCCGTCTGTTTCCGGCAGCGAAGATAGCGACCCGCAGGCCGCCGCGTTTATCAGAAATGGTAATCTGCGATAAAGCGCGGTTATACCCTTGTGTTCTCCCCGTTTCCGGGAGGCCCGGGCGAAACCACTGTCCCTGACATTTTCCGTTTACGCCGGGTGCCGCTGCCGGTACGATGCGAACCGTTAATTCACCGACGGCAGGAACGAATAGTTTTTCGAATAGCGCATCATCTGGTCCGGATAGTCTTCGGTGTATTCGACCGTGACGTCGACGATCTCGCCGTTCTCCATAACCGGTTTGTAGACCGGATTGACGAATCCGCTGAACGGTTCGATATGCAGTTTCCCGTAGCGTGCGAGTACTTCGTCGTGCAGTTTTTGATCCACTTTCACGCCGTAATTCTCGACGAGCGCCTTGCCGGCGGCATAGTCGCCTTCGCTCTTGATGCGCTGGATTTCATGCAACATATCGCCGAACAGGCCGCGCAACTTTTCGTAGTCGGTAATCTCGATGTAGGTCTTGCCGTCGCGCTCCACCTTTTTGATGACGGCTTCGCCGCCGCCCTGCTGCCCTTTTTCATAGCACCACATCGCGATCAGCATCCGGTTGCGCATATGCGCCTCTTCGACATCCTTGCCCGGTTGGATGCGGGCCAGTTGCGTCATCATACCGTTGAGGATATAACGCAAATACTGTGCCTTGGCTACGTCGAACGACGGGACGAGTCCGAGCTCGGCCAGCTTCGGGTCGCCGAGGTAGTAGAGGGCGAAAAGGTCTGCGCGGGCCTCTTCGAGCGTCGAGCCGTAATTTTTCAGTGCATCGGTCTTCACGCCCGGAGCCAGCTGGCCCGAACCGTGGCCGAGGCATTCGTGCAGGTCGGTATGCAGATCGTCGCCCAGCGAACCGTATTTTTTCTGGAGCTCGATGTCGGCCGGGTCGGGGATGAACTCTTCGAGGAAGCCGTTGCCTTTGGCCGCCTCGGTGTAAGCGTGCGTAATGTTCTGGATCGTCACCGATTTGGAACCGTAGTCTTTGCGGATCCAGTCGGCATTGGGCAGGTTGATGCCGATCGGGGTGGCCGGGAAGCAATCGCCGCCGAGCATCGTGGCGGTGATGACCTTCGCGGATACGCCCTTCACCTTCTCTTTGCGGTATTTCGGGTCGATCGGCGAGTGGTCCTCAAACCATTGCGCCTCGGCGCTGATCGTTTCGGTGCGTCGCGTCGCCTCCTCGTCGCGGAAGTTCACGAGGCTTTCCCATGAGGCGCGGTAGCCCAGCGGGTCTCCGTACGTTTCGATGAAGCCGTTGACGAAATCGACTTTCGAGAGTGTGTCCTGCACCCAGGAGATACTATAGGTGTCGAATTGCGAAAGGTCGCCCGAACGGTAATAGCCGATCAGTTCGTCGATCGTCCGTTTCTGTGCTCCTTTAGCCACTCCGGAGGCCTGCTCGAGCCAGTAAACGATCTTCTCGATCGCGGACGAGTACATGCCGTCCACTTTCCACACTTTTTCCACCAGCTTGCCGTCCTCTTTGACCAGCTTGCTGTTCAGGCCGTATGAAATGGGGGTGCTGTCGCGGTGGTCGATCAGTTTGCCATAATAGGCTTCCACCTCTTTTTGCGTCACGCCTTCGTAATAGTTGTTGGCCGAGGTGGCGATCATATCCTCTCCGGCAGCCTGGTTCGTCCGTTTGGGGAAGAGCTCCGGGTCGAACATCACCGGCTTGATCTCGGTCACGACGGCCGCAACGGACGGTGTGAAGTCCTGCGGAAAATATTCGGCGGGTGTGCCGGCGACCAGTTCGTCGAAGTAGCTTTCGGAAAATTCGGGCAGGAACTTGTCGAGCGAATAGTGGTGGTGTATGCCGTTGGCGAACCACACTTTCTTCAGGTATTTTTCGAATTTCCCGAAATCCTCGCTCGTGCGGTCGCCCGTGTAGCCCTGCTCGATCGCTTCGAGCGTGCGGCGGATGCGCAGGTTGTAGCGGCCGTTTTGGTCGAAAAAGATATCGCGTCCGCAGAGTGCGGCTTGGTTCAGGTAATAGATCAGCTTTTTCTCCTCCAGCGAGAGGGTGTCGAAGCCCGGTACCTGGTAGCGCAGCACTTTGATGTCGTCGAAACGGTCCACCACCCAGTTGAACTTCTCTTCGGCCCGAGGCTTGGTTTTGCAGGCGTTCATGCCTGCCGCGAGGATTATCATCATGGTCAGAATAACGGTATTTTTCATCGGATTCACAGGTTCGGTTGTTCACAAAGGTATTATTTTTGGGCGAAAAATGTTGGATAAATCTAAATCTAATTTCTACCTTTGCGGAACCCTTTCGGGGGCTATTAAAAACTAAAGCGATCGATCCGATGCAGGTTTTCAACAGGGGTGTCGAACTCTCCGCCGCCTTGGGTAATGAAAAGGTACTCACCGGCTTCGTTCCTACGATGGGCGCGCTGCACGAGGGGCACGTTTCGTTGGTCGAACGCTGCCGCCGCGAGTGCCGTCGGGTGGTGGTGAGCGTCTTCGTCAATCCCACGCAATTTAATGATCCGGCCGATTTGCGCAGTTATCCGCGCAATCTGGAAGCCGACCTGAAGCTGCTCGAGGCAGCCGGCGCCGCCTTCGTTTATGCCCCTTCGGTCGAGGATGTCTATCCCGAGCCCGATACGCGGCAGTTCGATTTCGGACAGACCGACAAGGTGATGGAGGGCGCGCACCGTCCGGGCCATTTCAACGGTGTGGCGCAGGTGGTGAGCCGCCTGTTCGCGATCGTGCAGCCCGATAAGGCTTATTTCGGCGAGAAGGATTTTCAGCAGATTGCGGTGATCCGGGCCATGGTACGCCAGTTGCAGATTCCGGTTCAGATCGTGCCGTGCCCGATCGTACGGGGGGCGGACGGTCTGGCGCTCAGTTCGCGCAATGCGCTGTTGACGGCGGAACACCGTGCTGCGGCACCGCAGATTTATGCGGCCCTGAAAGCGGGTGTCGAATTTTCGCGTACGGCGACGGTGGCCCAGACCGAGAGGTTCGTTACCGAGCGGATCGACAGCGATCCGCTGCTGAAAGTGGAATATTTCCAGATCGTCGATGCCGATACATTGCTGCCGCTGGACCAGTGGCGGGAGGGTGTCGCGACGCGGGGCTGTGCGGCCGTGCAGGCCGGTGCCGTGAGGCTGATCGATAATGTGGGCGGTTACGGCCCCTACGATAAATAATCGAAATTTTGCAGACATGCAGATAGAGGTATTGAAATCGAAAATTCATCGGGTGACCATCACGCAGGCCAACTTGGACTATGTGGGGAGCATCACGATCGATGAAGACCTGCTCGACGCGGCGAATATGATCGCGGGCGAAAAGGTGCAGATCGTCAACGTCAACAACGGCGAACGTCTCGAGACTTATATCATTAAGGGGGAGCGCGGCAGCGGCGCGGTTTGCCTGAACGGTCCCGCCGCGCGCAGGTGCGTGGTGGGTGACGTGGTGATTATCATTTCGTACGCGCTGCTCGACTTCGAGGAGGCCAAGGGCTTCAAACCCTGGGTGGTCTTTCCCGATACGGCGACCAACAAACTGGTGCGGTAATTCGTTCCGGTGCGGTCCGCAGGGTTTTCTTGCCAGAGGACGGACAGCAATGGGCGAAACGAGGTCCGGATGGCCCGGAAACGGCAACCGTCGAAACACGAAACAGGAGCGCTCCCGGGAGGGAGCGCTTTTTTGTTTGATATTCCTGCGGCAGCCGTTCGTCCCGGCGATGGTCGTGGTTTTCCGGAGTAAAGGGGATGATTCTGCCGGGAAAGTGATGTCCATTCGGAAATAAATCTTATTTTTGTTCAACACCTCCCTTCGATAGCTTATGAAAACTGGCGCCAAGCGCAACTACACCTTTTATGTTCTGATGCTCCTGATCTTCGGGGGACTCTTCTGGATGGTGATCCGGGAAGGTAAGTTATGGGATCGGGCTTTTGATAAAACGCACCGGGAAGCCGTGGAGATGGTTTCGGGCCATGTTGCGGTGCACCAGGCACCTGCCTCCTGTCCCGCGCCGCTCGAACTCTTCACGCAGTCGCTGCACGAAGGGGTGCACCATCCGGTAGCCATGCTGCTGTTGCAGATCATTTCGATCCTGGTCGCCGTGCGGATTTTTTCGTGGCTGTTCAAGTACCTCGGCCAACCGGGCGTGATCGGCGAGATCGTCGCGGGCATCGTGCTCGGCCCGTCGCTGCTGGGCCACTTTTTCCCTGAAACGTTCGGATTCCTCTTTGCGCCCGATTCGCTCGAATCGCTCAACATTTTGAGCCAGATCGGCCTGATCCTTTTTATGTTTATCATCGGTATGGAGCTCGACCTGGGTATCCTGCGCAAAAAAGGGAGCCAGACGCTCGTCATCAGCCATGCGAGCATCATCGTGCCGTTTTTCCTCGGGACGGTATTGGCCTGGCAGGTCTATCCCGAATTCGGGTTCGGGCATACTACCTTCGTACCGTTCGCGCTTTTTATCGGCATTTCGGTCAGCATTACGGCCTTTCCGGTGCTCGCGCGCATCATTCAGGAGCGCAACCTGGGCAAAACGCCGATGGGCATGCTGGCGATCGCCAGCGCGGCGAATAACGATATTACCGCATGGTGCCTGCTGGCCGCGATCATTGCGATCGCAAAGGCGGGCAGCGTTGCCAGCGCAGGCTATACGTTGCTGTGCGTGATCCTGTATGTGCTGTTCATGTTCGGGCTCGTGAGGCCCTTCATGCGCAAGCTCGGTAATATTTACAACAGTCAGGAGATCATCAGTAAACCGCTGGTGGCGTTCATTTTCCTGGTGCTGATCCTTTCGTCCTACATTACCGAAGTGCTGGGCGTGCATGCGCTTTTCGGCGCGTTCGTGGCGGGAGTGATCATGCCTGCGAACCTCAGTTTCCGGCGCATCATGACCGAAAAGGTGGAAGACGTCGCGCTGGTGCTGTTCCTGCCGCTGTTTTTCGTTTTTACCGGCCTGCGGACCGAGATCGGCGCACTCAATACCGCCCACTTGTGGGTCGTCTGCGCTCTTTTTGTCGCCGTATCGATCGTCGGCAAACTGGCGGGTGCCGCGCTTTCGGCCCGCTTTGTCGGGGAGTCGTGGAAGGACAGCCTCTCGATCGGCGTGTTGATGAACACGCGCGGACTGATGGAGCTGATCGTGCTGAACATCGGCTACGAGATGGGCGTGCTGCCCTCGTCGATCTACATGATCTTCGTAATTATGGCCCTGTTCACCACTTTCATGGCCACCCCGTCGCTCGTGCTGATCGACAAACTTTTCGCCCGCCGCAGGCCCGAACGGCGGCACTCGGCGAAAGCCCGTATCTTGATTTCGTTCGCGCGTCCTTCCAGTGCGCCGGTTTTCCTGAAACTCGTAAAAGTGTTGTGCGGCCGGTTGATCGACAAACTGCACATTACGGCTGTGCACTATACGATCGGTACCGAGACCAGTCCGATGAACGCCTACGGCTATTCGTCCGAGAGTTTTGTGCCGCTGCGTGACGAGGCGCGGGAGCTGGGGATGCAGATCGAAACGCGCTACCGCGTGACCGACCACTACCTGAAAGACCTGATCGAACTGATCCGCCGCGAGTCGTACGATTTCGTGCTGTTGGGCGGGGGGCCGGAGTTCATTAACGATTATGTCGCGCCCCGGCGCAGCAGCCTGTTGCTGGCCGACGAACTGAACCGCATCCGCCGGCAGATTCGCAAAAAGATGTATTTCCCGGGGGAATCGACCCGCGATAAGGCCCGGCGGTTGTTTGCCAATGTCTCTTGTTCGGTGGGCGTATTCGTGAACCGTAATTTCCGCGGTGCGGACCGTATCGGAGTGCTGATGCTCGATGAACGCGACCGTGCGATGCTGGATGAGATCGACGCCATTCTCGGGGGGGTGAAGGTGACGCTTCGTGTGGCCGATGCGGGTTTTGCCGCGCAATTGCAACGAGAGGTGCGGCACCTGGACGGCGGCCCGGCCCTGGCGGTCAGTCCGCCTTCGGTTCCGTTCAGCGAGTTTATAGCCGGGCAGCAGATGCTGATCGTCAGCTACAACAGCTGGCTGCACATTACCCGCAGCCGTTCCGCGCTGATTCCGTCGTTCCCGTCGTTTATGGTGGTCAAGCCTGCGCGGGCACAAGTGCCCGGACAAAAGCCGGACGATTATCCGGACCGTGCGGCCGGCCAGGCGGATGCGGTCACGTTCGACGGTTCCGTCCAGTCCGTATCGGCTGACCCGGGTATCCGTGCGGCAGCGGACGTGACGGCAACCGGTTCCGCCGTGGGAGTATCCCGTCCCCAGGGCTCTTCGGGCGGTACTGGGAAACAGTAGATTTTGAACCGTTTATTATCGGAATAATGAGACAGACTTATCGCATTTTTTGCCTGTTGGCCTGTGTGCCTATCGTGCTGGCCTCCTGCCGCGGCAGTAACCGGAACGGAACTGCCGCTTCGGACCAACATATTCCGGACCGTTTCCCGATGATCGAAGTGCCCGCGATGCTCTCCACGCCCGAAGAAAGGGCGCAATATGTGGCGGCGCATTATTGGGATAAGTTCGATTTTACGGACACGGCGGCCTATCTCGATAAGCCGGCTGTGACCGAACAGGGTATGGCCGATTTCCTGAATATCCTGCGCCAGTATGTTGCACCGTCCGATGCGGCCGCCTCGCTGGACAGACTCCTCGCGGGAGCTTCGGCCGATACGGCGATGTTTCGTTACCTGACGGGTTTGCTGGAGAAGTACCTGTACGATCCCAATTCACCGATGCGCAGCGAGGAGCTCTACATTCCGGTTCTGCGTTACCTGGTGGCGTCTCCGCAGCTCGATTCGCTTGCGAAGCTGCGTCCGCGGGCCCGGTTGGAGATGGCGTTGAAGAACCGCCCCGGCGACACGGCGGCCGATTTTGCCTACGTCGACCTGAAAGGACGCAGCGGTCGGATGCACGGTCTGCGCTCGGAGTATACGGTTCTCTTCTTCAACAATCCGGGTTGTCCCGCCTGCCGGGATATCGCCGGGCAGATGGTCGCCTCACCGGAGATAACGCAGCGGGTTCGCGACGGACGGCTCACGGTATTGGCCGTGTATCCGGACGAGGACTTGAAGGCGTGGCAGGAACACGGCGCGGACGTCCCGGAGAGCTGGGGCTATGTGCGCGGCAGGGACGGGGCGCTGTCGGAGGCGAACTTGTACGACCTGAAGGCTATCCCGACGCTTTACCTGCTGGACCGTAACAAAAAAGTGCTGCTCAAGGATGCGACTTTCGAGCAGTTGAACGGTTATCTCTCCGCGCAACAGCCGTGAATGTGAATATCCCCTGCGTATCCGGGGAAAACCTTGTGCGGAGCGGGGGATATTTATAGTGCGTTGATAGAGTCGAAGTTTCTAAGGGCGTTGCTGTCCCGACCCGAAACCCGGCCGGAACCGTTCGTGGAACGCTTTGCCTGCGCGCTCCGATTCCATCTTGAGCCATTCGGCGTACTGACTGCCGGATAGGATTTTCCTGAACTGTTTTTCCCGTTTTGCTTGGTCTTGCTCGGAAAGTCCTGCGAATGAAATTCCGTGCGGCCGTTTCTCCTTCATCTGCGATTTGTCGCCCATCGGAGGCCGTCCTGCTCCGGGACCGCCGGATCTGTCCTTCCCGCCGGGACGGGGCATGCCGTCCCGATGTCCCATTCCACCCGGACCACCGGAGCCGTGCGGCCCGCCCATCCTGCCGCCGAAACCCTCCGGCCTGTCCGGAGAGGTTTTCCATCCGGTTGCGGAGTCTTCGAGTTTTTTCAGGTATTTCAGGTTCAGTTTATAAACCTTTGCATACTGCTTGTTGTCGAGTACCAAACGACGTTGCATCTGCCGGCTGATCCTTTCGGCTTGTTGTTCTACTGTAGGAGGTTGTCGCCGGATTGCCCGGGCGGAATCTTCCGGCAGGATTGCCGGATGGACGGCTCCGGCTGTTTCACCGGTGGATTGGGTATACCCCGGCATGTAGCCCCCGGCCAGTGCGGCGGCCATCAGGAAGGGGAAAAGAGATTTACGAGCCATAGTTATACTGTTTTAAGGGTGAATTCGATGGACGAAAATGATTCGTTCCGAAAAGGAAACGCCCTTGTTTTGCAGTATATTATGTTGATTGTCAGGTTTTCAAATCAACGCTGGACGCAATGCTGGATTTTATCGTCCGGCTGGCGGTTTTTGCCGATGAACAGAAAAGTACATCGGCCGGATGTTTCGGGCGGTGCGGGGAAGCATATCACAGGGCCGGAAAGCGCCTGTACTTTTTTCAGCGCCGGTTCCAACATATCGATACCCGGTTTCGGAACAGTGCCGTTGTGGGAAGGCCGTCGTGCAACGAGGGGTTGTCCGAGAAGGAATTGTCCGGAAGGGATCGGTTGAAATCAGTTCCGTGGGATCGGGAAGATAGGTTTGGGCGGTCGTGTTTTGCAGATGGCTCTTTTCACGCATCTTGCGGGAGCCGTCTTCAAAGGGATTTACCTCAGTTTGTTCTTTTCGAAATGCGGTCCCACTTTGATCCGGAAATAGATTGCCGAAACGACTGTCAGGCAGGCTCCGAAAAGGTAGGCCCGGTCCAGTGTGGTGATTTCGCCGAGGTAACCGCCCAGCAGCAGCCCTGCCCCAATGCCGACGTCCCACGAAGTGAGGTAGGTCGAGGTGGCCGTACCCCGTTGGTTGTGCGGTGCCAGATTGACGAAGAGCGTGTTGAAGGCCGGGAACATCGTCCCGAAACCGATCCCCAGGAAGAGGGCGATCCCGAAAAAGATATAAGGGGTCAATACCGGATTCCAGCTCATCAGTGTTTCGCAGGCCGAGAGCACGAAAAAGCAGCCGCAGGCGAGGTACATGCCCAGTGCGATTACCTGGGTGATGCGTCCTTTGTCCACCTGTCTTCCGGAAAAGATGCGCGAAATGGCCATGCCGGCGGCCATCAGCGTAAAAAAGATGCCCGTGCCTTTCTGGATACCCATTTCTTTCGCGTACATCGCCACGTAAGTCGTGGTCATGCCGTAGGGAATAGACAGCAGCAGCAGGTCGATCCCGGCCGGGATGCCTTTGATCAGGATGAAGCGGTCGAGCGAGACAGGTGCCCGCTTGACCGACTCCTTCGGCGGCGTCCGGACGAGCGAAGCCATGATCCAGCCCAGCGAACATGACGTGAGCGCCGAAAGGAAGATGACCGGGAATGAATAGAAATCGTGCAGGAACAACCCGACCATCGGGCCGATCGCCATCGCCGTGTTGTTCGTCAGGCCGTAGTATCCGATTCCTTCGCCGCGCCGCGATGAGGGCATGATGTCGATTACCACGGTATTGCCCGATACGGTGACCGTACCGAACGCAAAGCCGTGGACGATCCGCAGGATGATGAAAAGCGTCAGCGACCCGGCGAACAGGTAGCCTGCAAAAATCGTCGTAAAAATGAAAAACGAGATCAGGTAGAGCGGCTTGCGCGCGAGCGTGTCGAGCAGATAACCCGAAAAGGGACGGATCGTCAGGGCGGCTACCGTATAGCAGGAGAGCGCGATGCCGACCATCGTGTTGCCCGTGTGGAACACTTCGGTGAGGTAAAACGGCAGTACCGGCATCAGCAGGTAAAAGCCGAAGTAGAGCAGGAAGTTGGCTGCCAGGATACAACAGTAGCTCGGTGTGACGAGGCGGTCCTTGGCCATGGGCGGATCGGAATTGGTCGGTGCAAAGTTAGCGGCTTTTGACGATAATTGTTCCCCCGAAAGAGTTTTTCATTGTCTCGTATGTCGTCTATCCGGTTGTAGCGGAATGGTTGCGCGGATCTGTTGAAGAAACGTACGGTTCGGCCTAAATCTGCTTTCGTCGGCACCCTGTTGAGGATTCCCGGTAAAGGAAACGGATGGTTGAATTTATTTTCCATCGGAAATTTGTTTTATTGGAAAATAAATTACACCTTTGCAACGTTAGTTGAATAAAGAAATAGTTTATTATGGAAACTATATGCCTGATGCGCGACATTTACCGGGCGATCCAGACCTTCGAAGCCGACTTCCAGAAAGTGCATCGTGTTTGCATGAATGAGGCGATGCTGCTCTGTTCGCTTTCGGGGGGCAAACGTTCTGCGGCCGAAATCGCGGCAATCAATGCGATGAGCCCGTCGCACACGTCGAAGGTAATCCGTTCGGTCGAGGAGAAGGGGTTCGTCAAGCGCGTACTCGGAGAGCAGGACAAGCGCAAAATGTATTTCGAACTGACGGCGGCCGGAAAGAAATGCCTTGCGGGGATGAAGTGCGGCAGCGTGGCGGTGCCCGAGATCCTGCTGCCGGTGTTCCGGGCCCGGTGCGACGACCGGGAATAAGGCGGGTCTGAACCGTATAAAATCTGGAATACCCGTCAGCGCGGAAACGGGCCGGATGGCACGAATGCGGGAAACGGATACGGAAAGCGGTGACTGCCGGTCCCGGACAATGCGTAAAGCGTGTAACGGGTAAATGTGGACCAGGGGCCGATGAAATTGACGGAATAAAAGAAACTATAAATAATAGGACTATGGAATGCAATTCATGTAAAATCAAAGGATTCGTGCAGCGGAACCTGCTGACGCTGATCGGCGTAGCGGCGGGGGGTACCTTTACTGGCGGTTCGTAGGCTGCAGCAGCGGAAGCTGTCCGATTACCTCTTCGCCGGTGATTACGGTGCTTTGGGGCGCGGTGTTCGGTGGCTTGCTGCTGAGTATGTTCAAGGTACGGCGGAACGAGTTGCCGGAGTGCAAGGCGGCTCCCGGAGAAAAGACACCTGGAAAAGATGAAAACAACGGTTAAATTACAAGACGTGATGAGCTGCGGTTGCCGCAATTCGATCCACAAAGGTTTGGGTGAACTGAACGGGGTATTCGGCGTACGGGTCGAGCCGCAGTACGACCGGATCGTGATCGACCATACCGACGAGGTGAGCCGTGCGGAGTTGCTTTCCCGACTGGAAAAACTGGGCTATGAGCTCCTCGAAGAAGAAAACTTACAAAATCGAACCAAATGAGAACAATTTTTGCGGGTGTACTGTCGGCCCTTCTTCTGACGGCTTGCGGCGCTTCTGGAGCGAAGAGCGGAGAAAATAACAATCAAAAAATAGAAAAAGCTATGAAAACGATTCATTTGACAAAAGCGGAATTTCTGGACAAAGTGGTCAATTACGAAGCCAATCCGAACGAGTGGAAATACCTCGGGGACAAACCGGCGATCGTCGACTTTTACGCCTCGTGGTGCGGGCCCTGCAAAATGGTGGCTCCGATCCTCGACGAGCTGGCCCAGGAGTATGACGGTAAGATTTATGTCTACAAGATAGATACCGAGAAGGAGCAGGAGCTTGCGGCGGCCTTCGGCATCCGTTCGATTCCCACGCTGCTGTTCGTGCCGATGGACGGCAAGCCGCAGATGGTGCAGGGGGCTATCGGCAAGGACGATTTCGAAAAGGTGATTAACGACGTGCTGCTGAAAAAATAGCGAATCCGGTTTAGGCCCGGCCCTCGCAGCGTGAAACATGCCGTGCGGTCGGATTCCGAGGACACCGGAACGTAAATTTATCGGGGCGGTTTGACAATAGCTGACCGTTTGCCGATCGGATTCAACCGACTTAGGAACATGCCCGGATACTTGTATCCGGGCATGTTTTGTTCCCGGCAGGGTATATTTTAGGTAAAGTTCAGGCCTTTGGGCTGCTTGTATCGTGAAAAAACCTATCTTTGTTCCCTGCAGGACAGGTTACCGGGTTCCGCACCCTTTGTGCCGGTCGTTGATCGTGCTGATTGCCGGTGTGTTTTTGACCGGAGTATATTTCCAGGCTTTCACGTTAGTATTACGGTTTTTGGAGTGTTTCGGCGACTTCCGTCACGGCATGCAAACTCCCGCCTCGGATGAAAAAAAAGGTATTGAAAATAGCGAAATTGTTGTTGGTGGTGCTGTTCGTCAGCTACTACTGCGAATCGTCGCTGTTCTACCATACCCACTATTTCTCGTGGGGTGTCGTCACCCACTCGCACCCTTATTTGCCTGCCGGTAGCGGCACCCCGGGCCATAACCATACGCCCGTCCAGTGCGACACGATCGCACAGCTCTCGATGCTGTTGTTCGTTGCAGGCATCTCTTTGGTTTCGTTTTTCGTCCCCGGCGTTGAGGTTAGATTCAGGCCTCCCGTACGGCACGGCCGCGAGTCTTCTTCCGTACCGCTCCCGCAGTTGAGGGCGCCTCCCGCGTTGGTTTGATTTCCGGGCGATCTGTCCCGGTGCCCCCTGTTCCCGTGCAGCGCGGCCTTTCTTATTTATCAAGCCTTACAGCAGTTTTGTGCGATTGATCTGCGAAAGGCCGGAGTCGTTTTAGACGCTGATGATCCGGCCCGATTCCGAGGCTCGTGCGCCTGCTGAAACTTAGCCAAGAAACCTTATGAAACGAATTGTAATCCTCCTGTTGGCGGGTGCGGTGTGCGCATGTGCACGCTCCTCCAAATCGGGAGAGACGACCACACCGCAGGTGCGCGTCGACAACGATATTATCGCCGTGGCGCCCGGCTCCCCCGTTCTGGAGCGCCTCACCACCGGTAAAGTGACTGCCACGCCCTACCGCGCGACGTTCACCACTTCGGGCATGGTGCAGGCGATCCCGGCCCGCTATGCCGAAATCGCGACGCCGTTCGCCGGACGTATCGTCAAGTCTTTCGTTCGCCTCGGACAGAAAGTCGTGCAGGGCAGTCCCATTTTCGAAATCAGCTCGCCGTCGTTCTTCGACACGGGCAAGGCCTATTACCAGGCCAAGCAGGAGATGGAGCTCGCGCTCAAAAGCCTGAACCGTGAAAAAGACCTGCTGAAGAACCACGTCGGCGTGGAGAAGGAGGTCGAGGAGGCCGAGGTCAACTACGAGCTGAAAAAGAAAGATTATGAAAATGCCGTTGCGGCGCTGAAAGTGTACCAGATCGACCCCGGGACGATGGTGCTCGGCCAGCCGTTGGTGGTGCGTTCGCCGATTGCGGGCGAGGTCGTGAAGGACAATATCGTGCTGGGCCAGTATATCAAAGAGGACGCCGGTCCGCTGGCCCTGGTCGCCGACCTGAGCAAGGTGTGGGTCGTCGCGCATGTCAAGGAGAAGGATATCCGGCTGATCCAGCGACTTTCGGAGGTCGAGGTACGCCTGACGGCGATGCCCGACGTTCCGGTCAAAGGAACGGTTTACCACATCAGCGAACTGCTCGATCCCGAGACGCGCTCGGTCGAGGTGCTGATCGAGTGCGACAACCGTGACCATAGGATGAAACCTTATATGTACGGCACGGTGCAGCTGACCGATGCGGCTACCGAAGCGATGTTGGTTCCGACTTCCGCGATTCTGCAACAGGAAGAGAGTTGTTATGTGTTGGTCTGCGAAGGTGCAAACCGTTTCCGCAAGGCCGAAGTGACCACAGCGTCGACCGACGGGGACCGGACGGTCGTGCTTTCGGGCGTTCGTCCCGGCGAAGAGATCGTCACCGGGGGGGCCTTTTACCTGCTTGACGCCCGCTGACCATGAAAAAACTGATTCATGCGGCGATACATCGGCGGGCGCTGATGTTCGTACTGTTCGGCATGCTGGGCGTGCTGGGTTATCTTTCGTGGCGGGGACTGGCCATCGACGCCTATCCCGACATTGCCGACGTGACCGTGCAGGTCGTTACGCAGGTTCCGGGTCTGGCTGCCGAGGAGATCGAGCAGCAGATCAGCATCCCGATCGAACGCGCGATGAACGGCCTGCCGGGATTGAACGTGATGCGGAGCAAGAACACGTTCGGCCTTTCGACGGTCGTGCTGGTGTTTCACGACGGCGTGGACGATTACTGGGCCCGGCAGCGGGTGCAGGAGCGCCTTGCCGATGTCGAACTGCCGTACCATGCCGTTCCGGGACTCAATCCGCTCACCTCGCCGACCGGTGAAATTTTCAGGTATCTCCTCGAGAGTAAGACGCACGACCTGCGCGAGCTGACCGACCTGCACAAATGGGTGGTGATCCCGCGCCTGAAACAGGTGACCGGCGTCGCGGACGTGAGCAACTACGGCGGCATCACCACACAATACCAGATCGAAATCGATCCGCGCAAGATGGAGCAGTACGGCATCTCGTTGGCGGACATCTCCGAGAAGGTCGAAAAGAACAACATCAACGCCGGCGGCAGTATCGTCTCGCGCGGCGATTTGGGTTACGTGATCCGGGGCATCGGGCTGATCAAGGGGCTTGAGGACCTCGGCAATATCGTCGTGAAGACGGTCGACGGCGTGCCGGTCTACCTCAATGACATCGGCAAGCTCAAATACGGCAATCTGGAGCGCAAAGGCGTGCTCGGATTCACCGACGAGCAGCGCGACTATTCGGACGGAGTGGAGGGCATCGTGCAGATGCTGCGCGGACAGAACCCGTCGGAAGTGCTGAAGGATGTGCACAAGGCGGTCGACGAGCTGAACGGCGACGTGCTGCCCGAAGGCGTCTCGATCCACCCGTTCATGGACCGTACCGACCTGGTAGGCACCACGCTGCACACCGTTTCCCGCACGCTGCTCGAAGGGATGCTGCTCGTGCTGCTGGTGCTGATCCTGTTCCTCGGAAGCTGGCGCGGCGCATTGCTGGTGGCCCTTACGATCCCGCTGTCGCTGCTGGTGGCTTTTATCCTGATGAAGGTGACCGATATTCCGGCCAACCTGCTTTCGTTGGGGGCGATCGACTTCGGTATTCTGGTCGACGGTGCGATCGTGATGATGGAGACGATCCTCAAGAAACGCGAGAGCCGTCCCGAAGCCGAACTGACCAAAGAGGGGGTCATCCGCCGGGCGACGCAGGTGGCACGACCGATCTTCTTTTCGACGGTCATTATCATTACCGCTTACCTGCCGCTTTTTGCATTCGAGCACATCGAGAAGAAGCTCTTTACGCCGCTGGCCTATACGGTCGGTTATGCGTTGCTGGGGGCGCTCGCGGTGGCGTTGCTGCTGATTCCGGGGCTTGCGTTCCTGGCCTACCGCAAACCGCGCAAAACCTACCGGAACCGTTGGCTCGAAAAGCTGACCAATGGATATAACAACCAGATCAAGCGGCTCATGGAACGCCCGAAGGTGATCTTTGCCCCGCTGGCCGCGATTCTCGTGGGCGCGGGCGTGCTGTCGATGACGGTGGGAAAAGATTTCCTGCCGCCGCTCGACGAGGGATCGATCTGGATTCAGGTGCAGCTGCCGCCCGGTATTTCGATCGAACGGTCGAAGGAGATGGGCGCCGAGTTGCGCCGGACTCTCAAGAAGTTCGACGAGGTGTCGTACGTGATGACGCAGGTGGGCCGCGACGACGAGGGGGCCGAGGCTTTCTCGCTCTCGCACGTGGAGGTCGGCGTCGGGCTGAAGCCCTACAACAGGTGGGAGAGCGGCCGTACGAAGGCCGAGCTGATCGACGCGATGTCGGCCGAGTTGGCGAAGATGCCGGGTTATTCGGTCGGTTTTTCGCAGCCGATCATCGATATGGTGATGGACCAGATCGCCGGGGCGCACAGCGACCTGGCTGTGAAAATTTACGGCGAAGACCTGCGGGAGACGCGCCGTATCGCCGAAAAGGCCGAGCATGTGCTGAGGCAGGTGCCCGGCGCGGCGGACGTGGCGATCGACCAGGAGCCGCCGCTGCCGCAGTTGCAGATCATCGCCGACCGCGACCGCATCGCACAGTACGGACTCAACGTCTCGGACGTGGCCGAACTGATCGAGGTGGCGATCGGGGGGACCTCCATTTCGCAAATCTTTGTCGGCAGCAAGGTTTACGACGTGACCTGCCGTCTGAACGAGGAGTACCGCAATACGCCCGAAAAGATCGGGTCGCTGATGCTGACCACCGGTGCCGGGACCAAAATCCCGCTTTCGCAGGTGGCCGAGGTGAAGATGACCACCGGCGCGAGCACGATCACCCGCGAAATGAACCGCCGCCACCTGACCGTACGCGTCAACCTGCGCGGGGTCGACCTGAGTACTTTCCTGCGCAGTGCCGACCGGCTGATCGACCGGGAGGTGAAGTACGACCACGAGGATGTCCACCTGCAGTGGGCCGGACAGTTCGAGAACCAGAACCGCGCCTATGCCCGGCTCGGTTTCGTCGTGCCGCTGGCCCTCTGTGTCATGCTGCTGCTGCTGATCGCCGCTATGGGTAAATTCCGG
>OGPG01001025.1_pt1 | contig 22410 bp, 20 predicted proteins | sample 1552851 | NCBI WGS metagenome assembly OGPG01 (sample SAMEA2579909, study PRJEB22360) | human gut metagenome | biome: human gut; feature: human-associated habitat; material: faeces | place: Denmark | collected 2008/2010 | reverse complement strand
AAAAGAACAGGGACAGTGACCCGCAAATCCAGCCGGCAGATGAAGTGGAGGATACAGCAGGGCTGCCGGAGGGAGAAAATGAAGTCACGGACACGGAGCAGGAACCGTCAAAGGAGGAAGTGCAGGATGGGGAAGATTCCGGGAAATCCGGTTTAAAATGGTATGCAGGGGCTGTCCTCGCTGCTGCGGTGATTGGCGGCACAGCTGTCTGCTTCCGACGGAGAAAGCGAAAGTAACAAAAAACTGGCACTGCGTCAAGGTGCAGTGATAAAAAATGATTTGCCAAGAAAAGAAGGCTGTAGTATAATTTACAAAAACCGACAACCCACACTATTATGTTACAAAGGAGAATAAAAATATGGCAATCAGAGTTGGAATCTTAGGCTACGGAAACCTTGGAAGGGGTGTGGAGTGTGCCGTTAAGCACAATCCCGACATGGAGCTGAAAGCAGTGTTCACCAGGAGGAATCCTGACAGCCTCAGCATATTGACTGAGGGGGCTAAGGTTTGCAGGGCAGAGGATGTTCTGTCCATGAAGGACCAGATTGACGTGATGATACTCTGCGGAGGAAGCGCCACGGACCTTCCCGGACAGACCCCGGAAATGGCAGCGCATTTCAATGTAATAGACAGCTTTGACACCCACGCCAATATCCCCCGGCATTTTGAGGCAGTGGATAGGGCTGCAAAGGAAAGCGGTCATGTGGGAATTATATCCGTTGGCTGGGATCCGGGCATGTTCTCACTCAACCGTCTGTACGGAAATGCATTGCTTCCGGAGGGAAATGATTATACATTCTGGGGCAAGGGTGTCAGTCAGGGACATTCCGATGCCATCCGTCGTATCGCAGGTGTCAAGGATGCCAAGCAGTATACGATTCCCGTAGAATCCGCACTTGAGGCAGTTCGTAACGGCGAGAATCCGGCGCTTACAACAAGACAGAAGCATACAAGAGAGTGCTTCGTAGTGCTTGAAGAGGGCGCAGATGCGGCAAAAGTTGAGGAAGAAATCAAGACAATGCCGAACTATTTCGCAGATTACGATACAACGGTTCACTTCATTTCGGAAGAAGAGCTGAAGGCAAACCACAGCGGAATTCCACATGGTGGATTTGTACTCCGCAGCGGTGTGACCGGCTGGAACAAGGAGAACAAGCATATCATCGAGTACAGCCTGAAGCTTGATTCAAACCCTGAGTTTACATCCAGCGTACTGATTGCTTATGCAAGAGCGGCTCACAGACTTGCAAATGAGGGAGCAAGCGGTTGCAAGACCGTATTTGATATTGCACCGGCTTACCTTGTGAATAAAACAGGGGAAGAGCTTCGTGCATCCATGCTGTAAGATGCACCAGATACCATGTCGCCGACTGAATATGGGCGGCAGACAATAAGAAAGAAAACGAGGAGAGAAGAGAGAAGATGGAAGAAATCGCAAATTACGTGCCACAGATGTACGCAACATTCTGGGCATTAATCCCGCCGGTCGTGGCAATCGTGCTGGCACTCATTACAAAGGAGGTTTACAGTTCACTCTTTTTAGGAATTGTGATCGGTGGACTGTTCTGGTCCAACTTCAGATTTGAAGCAACCGTAAACCATGTATTCAAAGACGGAATCGTCCGCGTGCTGACCAATTCATATAACATGGGTATTCTGGTATTTCTTGTAATACTCGGTGTTATGGTCTGTATGATGAACAAAGCCGGTGGTTCGGCAGCGTTCGGACGATGGGCAAGCGCCCATATCAAGACGCGGATTGGCGCACAGTTAGCGTCAGTTGCGCTCGGTGTTTTGATCTTTATTGATGATTATTTTAACTGTCTGACAGTTGGAAGCGTGATGCGTCCTGTGACAGACAAGCATCAGGTATCGCGTGCGAAGCTTTCGTATATCATTGATGCGACAGCAGCTCCGGTCTGTATCATTGCTCCGATTTCATCATGGGCAGCAGCAGTAGCCGGATTCGTAGAGGGAGAGGACGGATTCTCCATCTTTATCCGTGCAATTCCGTATAACTATTATGCGCTTTTCACGATTATATTTATGATTGTTTTGATCGTTAGAAAGATTGATTATGGTCCGATGCGGACGCATGAGAAGAACGCTTTGAAGGGCGATATCTACACGACACCGGACCGTCCATATGCAAACGCGGAAAATGAAGTCGTTGAGACAAAGGGGAAAGTGATTGACCTTGTATTCCCAATGATCGTTCTGATTACAGCCTGTGTCATCGGCATGATTTACAGTGGTGGATTTTTCTCAGGCGTTGGATTTGTAGAAGCATTTTCGGGCAGTGATGCATCGGTTGGATTGATGTATGGCAGCTTCTTTGCACTTGTGATTACGATTATCTATTATATGTTCCGCCGCGTATTGAAATTCAGCGAATCCATGTCTTGTATTCCGGAAGGATTTAAAGCGATGGTTCCTGCAATTTTAATTCTGACATTTGCCTGGACATTGAAGGCGATGACAGACAGCCTTGGCGCAAAAGAATTTGTGGCAGAGCTCGTGAAGAGTACGCCGGATGCGTTGCTTAGTTTCCTGCCGGCACTTGTATTTATCATTGCATGCTTCCTTGCGTTTGCAACCGGAACCTCATGGGGAACCTTCGGTATGCTGATTCCGATCGTTGTAAATGCATTCGAGGGAACAAACGCAACGATGATGATCATTTCCATCTCTGCATGTATGGCAGGTGCCGTATGTGGAGACCATTGTTCCCCGATTTCGGATACGACAATTATGGCATCCGCAGGTGCACAGTGTAATCACATCAATCATGTAAGCACACAGCTTCCATATGCGATTACAGTCGCACTTGTATCGTTCGTCACTTACATTATTGCCGGATTCTTTGGTAATAGCAAGGGACTTCCGGGAGTAATGAAGAGTCCTGTGATTCCGCTGGTAATCGGCCTGATTTTACTGTATGTTGTGTTGCAGGTGATCAAGACAGTTGAGAAAAAGAAAGATCCAATTGATGCAGAATAAGAGGCTTGAAATGAAAAAGACAAAAGGAAGTATTATGTTGCTGTTTGCCGCGTTTTTCTGGGGAACGACGTTCGTAGCACAGACAACAGCATCTGATCAGATTGGAACATTTACATTTAACGGAAGCCGCTCCATAGTTGGAGCGGCATTTCTTGCGCTATTGATTCTTGCTCGCACGGGAATGAAGAAGCAGAAAGCAAAGGTAAGTGGAGAACCGGTCGAAAAAGAAAGTATAAAACGGACCGTGATCGGTGGTATCCTCTGTGGCTGTGTGTTGTTTTTCGCAACGAATCTGCAACAGAGTGGTATCGCGGCATATCCGGAAGGCGTGGCCAGCTCCGGCAGATCGGGGTTTCTCACCGCAACGTATGTGGTTATGGTTGCAATCGTATCCGGATTACTCGGGAAGAAATTACATAAGATTGTTTATGTGGCAGTTTTTGTCTGCCTTGGTGGTATGTACATGCTGTGCATGTCAGGCGGTATCGACAATCTGTATTTTGGAGATCTGCTTGGGCTTCTGTGCGCAGTCTGCTTCACCGGACATATCCTGGCGGTCGATCATTTTAACGATTGTGACAGCGTGAAGATCTCGTGCATCCAGTTTATTACGAACGGTGTGTTATCTCTGATCTGTATGGCAATCTTTGAACAACCGGCATGGAGTGATCTTGCCGCCGCGTGGTTCCCAATCCTATATGCGGGTATCTTCTCGAGCGGTATCGCGTATACGCTTCAGATCGCAGGACAGAAATATGCAGATCCGGCAGTTGCATCCATCGTGATGAGTCTGGAATCGGTGTTTGCAGTGCTCGGTGGATTCGTCGTATTGCATGAGGTGTTAGCACCGCGGGAAATCGTCGGCTGCGTGCTTGTGTTCACCGCAGTGATCTTGGCACAGGTGCCGCAGATGCGAAAGTAGAGGCTATTATTTGATTGTGGTTGCATTTTTATAATAATCTTGTATATTATCTGTATTGAATGAGATGTATGTTTCCGGACTGCGCTGGGGGAGTCACTCTGTGGCTCTCTTTTTTGTTATCAAATAAAAGTGAATAGTCACGCAGTTTCGTGATAATCGGAATCGCAATTGCTTCGAACAACAAAAATCTACTTTAATTCGATATGAACAAATTGCAAATGAACTATTTTGGTGTAAAATGTAATTAGCAAGTAGCGGAGGATAAGTATGAGAGACTATAGTTTTGGAAATTTTATCAGTACACTAAGAGAGAGAAAAGGCTTGTCTCAATATCAGTTGGGTGTACTTGTCGACGTTTCAGATAAAGCGGTGTCAAAATGGGAAAATGGAGAATCAGAACCGTCAATTGATAAGTTAATCAAGTTATCGAAATATTTTGGAGTTAATATTGATGAATCAATGTCATTTAGATAAGGTTTTTTATGATGAAAACAGTATATCATATGCGTTCATGCATTGAAAATACTGTTCAGTTAAGAAATGCTGTATTTTTTAGGTGCACTAATGCGTAGAAAGCAGGTGTATGATGAGTTCAAATCATTTTTTTGTGTATGACAAAAAGACAGATTGCATATCTGCCTCATAATGCAGTATAATGGTAACGAGATTTATGCAACCCGATACATGAAATCCCTATTTCTCTTTGGACGGAGGTGGATAGGATATTTTCGATTGTACTTGACAGGTGTCAGATACTTTTGTATGAGAAGCATGGACTCTGTTTCGTTACCGCCGTGTTTGAGATATGCCCTGTATATGTTTACTGCGGTGGCGAAATTAATTTTATAGACGTGTTTGGCATTTTTAGATGTTTTTACCACAGTGTGAGAAGTCACTAATTCACAGAAATTATACAGAATCATACGGGCATTGATTTCCTGAAGGATTCCATCATACTTGCTGCGCCCCAGATCAATCAGGATGCCGTCCGTTTCATGAAGGAGCTTTATACGGCATCGACATGGAGAAAAAGCAGTATTCTAAGCTGATATCAAGCATCCCGGAGCCAGACATCTCCATCTCCATGGGTTGTGATGTAGGTTGTCCGTTTATCGGCAGAGCGTTTGATGACAACTGGAAACTTGAAGATCCGACAGGAAAAACGGATGATGATTTCAGGGGGGGGGCTATACAGCAGATCGAGAAGAATATTCTAGAATTAAAGAAAAAATGATTGCAATATAAATTCCAGTTTATCGAACTAAAACATAAGACCGCTTACATCGTGTAGGCGGTCTTATTTCGTGGCAAGATTATTTGATTTTGAGCTTTCTCTTCTTGGCAGAAAGCACTTTGCAGAGAACATCATCGACGGCGTCGGTGTATCTGCCTTGTTCAATCAATTTGTTTTTTAGATTTATAAGGAAAGCAACAATTTCGTTTCTTTCTTTTGTACTTAAATATATATGGTATTTTTCTCCTTTCATACTATCCACCTCGCTGTTTTTATCTGATTTGATGATATATTAAAGAGAAAATTTTATCAAATATGCAAAAAAGGCTTCTGCCCAAAACAGGGCAAAAGCCTTAAAAATTATGCGATTTTGGAGGTTAGTTGCAAGCCAAGGGGGACTATTTCATCTGTTGCAAAACACGTTTTTGAAAAAAAAGTGTTGCAAAAGTGTTGCAAAAACGGTTGTTCAAAAAGTGTCAAGTCCCGAAACCCTTGATATTACTTAGGTTTTAGCCACATCTAAACCAAGGGAAACTATTCCCACTCGCTCAATTCGATCATTTACTAAACTTTTTTGTTTAGTAAATATTTTGTTTTTATACAGATAATCTAACCGTTTTTACTGAGTTTTTGTAACTCAAAGTTTACAGTATCAAAACAGTATCACCATCTGCCACATCGTTTGTATTGTATCATAGGTGCATACCGAAGTCAACACTTTAAAGTGATAAAGCTATCTTTTATATCTGTTTAAGTGCAGTTTATATAATTATATCTATAATTGCATGGCTATTTTTCAAAAAATGTTGTATTTTATTAAAAATATTGCTATAATAAATTTGCGTACAAATTTTGATAACTGTACGCAGAAAGTTGGTGAGCCGTTGTCTAAAGAAAAAATTGCAAAAAATGTTTTTCAAAATGTTGGCGCAATCGCAAAAACTTCCGATTTTAAAAATGTGGGACTTACAAATTATGATATTGCAAAATTGTGCAAAGATGGTGTTATCGAGAGAATACGAAATGGCTTTTACCAACTTCCTAATAATTACAACATAAGTGAAGAACAGCTAATATCAAATTTATTACCTTATGGAACAGTTTGCGTTGAATCGGCTTTGTTTCATTATGGATACAGTGACTTTGCTCCAAGAGAATGGTCGATAGCAGTTCCTCGAACTTACAGAAATCAAATTTCAAATATCCAAGAAGTGCCTATCAAAGCATATTATGTTCAAAAGAATATAATTGAACTCGGAAAAACAATAGGTGATTTTAACGGTGTAACACTCCCTGTTTACGACCGTGAAAGGACTATTTGCGACTGTTTTAAGTATCGCACAAAGCTTGATAGCGAAACATTTAATAAAGCACTTAATGCGTATGTTTCGGACGATAAAAAGAATCTTTTAAATCTTTCAAAATATGCAAAAGAAATGCATGTATATACAAAAATGATGAGTGTTATGGAGGTGCTGCTGAATGGCTGATATTGCCGCATCCGTACTTACAAGATTAAAAAATAAAGCGAAAGAAACCGGTCGAAGCTATCAGCTATGTATGCAACTGTTTTGCCAAGAAGAATTTTTACGCCGGTTGCAAAATTCAAAATATGCAGATAATTTAGTACTTAAGGGTGGACTATTTATCTATTCAATAACTGACTTTGACAGCAGAGTTACAGTAGATGTAGATTTTCTTCTGAGAAAATTACCAAACACACCTGAACAACTTCGTGCAATCCTTGAAGAAATTATAGCTATAGACACCGGAAATAACTTTATAACATTTGAAATTAAAAGTGTTTCACCTATTTCAGTCGCAAAGAAGTATGCCGGAATCAGTGCCTCTATTGTTGCACACATCAAAAACACACGAACTCCTTTTAGTATTGATTTCGGTGTTGGTGATGTAATTGTACCAAATCAAGAAAAAAGGTCAATTCCTACACAGCTAAAAGATTTTCCTTCTCCAATCATAAATACATACTCGCTTGAAACAACCATTGCGGAAAAGATCGATGCAATATTAGACCTTATGGAATTCTCAAGCAGAATGAAGGATTACTACGACATTTATTATCTTGCAAATAAATTTGATTTTAACGGTAAAACATTAACAGAATCATTAAAAAGAACATTTGAAAATCGTGGTCATAGCTTTACTATTGAACAATTTGATCGGATAACTGCTTTTGCTGATGATGAAGAAATGCAAAAGAAATGGAAAGCATTTACTCATAAAATCAATACTAAGACTGATGATTTTAGCACAGTGCTGAAATCCATCAAAAAATTTTTAACGGAGCCGTTTACGGCAGCAGTTGAAAATAAAGAATTTGAAGGAAAGTGGACTGCTTTAGATAGCAAGTGGCAACAAGAGGAGAAATAATAAAATGGCAAAATCAATCAGAAGTTAGTAAAAATATCAAAATCCAAAAATTAATTTTCACATAGTTAAAACCGCTGCCGGTTTAAAATCGGTAGCGGTTTTGTGTTATACTAAGCCGAAATATTTTTCAAAAAAGTCTTTTAGCTTATCAATGACAGTTTGTTTTTTCAAAGCCCTATTTGAACCTCCTGAAAATCTTGAAATTGGCGGTAATATTTTATCAAGATCTGTTCCAGTGGTTTTTATTCCACCATCTCTGAAAGAGTTTTCTATAAATTTTTGAGCTTCATCGTGTTTTAATTTTTCATCTTTGATAATTGCTTCTAAGTCCTGTTCTTTTTGCTTCTTAACAAAGTCTTTCCAGTCCCTTTCAACATCTGTTTTTACTGTCATTTGGGCAACAAATCCCTCAATTAAGGCTTTTTTACTGCGTAGCTCAACACTTGCATCTATTGATTTATTAATATTAGCAAGAATCGTTTTATCCTCACAATTTGATTCGTGATATTTGGCAACAAGCATCAAGATATAATCTATATTGACCTCGACCTGCTTAATAAGTTCAATTTCAAAGACAATATCATCGTTGATTCGTTCTTTTTCAATGTCGCTTTTTTTAACATAATCTTGATATAAGTCAATATAAACGCTTTGATAATCCTGTAAATCTCTAACGGATACAGAACTGTCGCTTTCAAAATCATCGAAACACCTTAAAATATTTCTCAATTTCAAAATGCGACCAAACAGTTTTATAAATTCTTTTTCGTTATCCTCGCCGATGATTTGACTGCTTATCGGAAATTCATTTACCAGTCTGGCTACAAGCTCGTTATAACCTTCAATATGTTTTCCGTGCTCATCTTCATAGCCATTCATATACTCATTGTAAGTTTTTAGAATAACCATACCTCTTGCGTTTTTATCACCAAAAAGCGCTAAGGCATTATTAGTGGCCGTCTCAAGATTTCTGAAACAAACGATATTTCCAAATGTTTTAACCGAGTTCAAAATACGATTGGTACGAGAAAACGCTTGTATCAAACCGTGATCTTTTAAATTCTTGTCTACCCACAAAGTGTTTAAGGTGGTTGCATCAAATCCCGTTAGAAACATATTAACTACGATCAGCAAATCAATCTCACGATTTTTCATTCTCAATGATACATCTTTATAGTAGTTTGGAAATTTATCCGCAGATGTATCGTAGCTAACATTAAATAACTCATTATAATCATCAATTGCACTGTCAAGAAAATCCCGTGAAGTCTGATCAAGACCGCTTGTGTCAAAATTCTCATCTTGCAAGATATCATCCGGATCTTCTTCGTTTGGATTAAAGCTGAATATCGTAGCAATATTTAATTTGTGACCTGTTTCCTCCATTTGCTTTTTAAATTCATTGTAGTATGCAATCGCTGCCGGAATAGATGCGACTGCAAAAATTGAATTGAAACCATTTACTTTTGCAGTTGTTTTTTGCTCTGATACCGTATTATTCTTGGACTTTGCCATTTTTTCTACATTCGTAATCACTTTATGGTCATAATAGGAACGGCTTTGATTGCGATAAGTTTTCTGCTCAAAATGTTCAAGAATGTATTGTGTAATCTCAGATACTCTTTTAGGGTCAAGCAAAGCTTTTTCACGGTCAATTGCTTTTACTTGCTTGTCATATAAAATTTCAGGGTTTTTAATCGTATTGATATAATCAATTCTAAATGGCAATACATTACCATCGTGAATGGCATCTACAATGGTGTATGCGTGCAGTGGTCTTACTTTATTTCCGTTTTCGTCCGATTCACCTCCGAAAACCTGTGCCGTAGTACGCATATTAGGTGCATTGGAACTGTTAGAATTTGATGGAAAAATCGGCGTACCCGTAAAACCAAAAATATGATAATTCTTAAAATGCTTTGTAATCGACTTGTGCATATCTCCGAACTGAGAACGGTGGCATTCATCGAAAATCATAACAATATGTTTTTTATAAACTTCATGTTCTTTGTTCTTAGATATGAATTTATCTAACTTTTGTATAGTTGTGATGATGATCCTTGCATTATCATCTTCCATTTGTTTTTGCAGAATTTTAGTAGAGGTGTTGCTGTTGGCAGCACCTTTTTCAAACCTGTCATATTCTTTCATTGTCTGGTAGTCAAGATCTTTTCTATCAACAACAAACAATACTTTATCGATGAAATTCAATCCTTGAGCAAGCTGTGCGGTTTTAAAGCTGGTTAAAGTCTTGCCGCTTCCGGTTGCATGCCAAATATAACCGCCTGCTTCTTTTCTACCGGTTTTTTTGAGATTAGTAGAAACGATAATGCGATTTAGAATTTTTTCGGTTGCCGCAATTTGATAAGGACGCATTACCAACAATAAATCCTCTGAAGTAAATACACAGTAACGAGTCAAAATATTAAGCAGCGTATGTTTTGCAAAAAAGGTTTTTGTAAAGTCCACAAGGTCCGGGATGGTACGGTTTTTCTCATCCGCCCAATAACTTGTGAATTCAAAGCTATTAGAAGTCTTTTTCTTTTTCGCTGCGTTTTTCTCTGCATTATCTTTGATGTGCTGAAATCTTGTTGTGTTAGAATAATACTTTGTATGCGTACCATTGGAGATTACAAACAGCTGTACATACTGATACAATCCGCTGCCTGCCCAAAAGCTGTCACGCTGGTATCGATTGATTTGGTTAAACGCTTCTCGAATTGCGTTTCCTCGCTTTTTAAGCTCAATATGCACTAACGGCAATCCATTTACCAAAATCGTTACGTCATAACGGGTTTTGCGTTCGCCTTCATTTTCTTCGTATTGGTTTATTACCTGCAAATGATTGTTATGAATGTTGGTTTTGTCAATCAGCTTGATGTTTTTTACATAGCCGTTATCGAGGACAAGATTTTGCAGATAATCCTCCTGTATTTTGCGGGTTTTCTCTACAATGCCATCATTTCCATTAGAAATAACGCTGTTGTAAAAGTCGTTCCATTCTTTATCGAAAAAGGTATAGTTATTAAGTTTTTCAAGCTGAGTACGGAGGTTGTCAATTAAGTCTTGTTCGCTTTTTATAGTAATGTATTGGTAGCCTTGATTGGTAAGGCGATTTATAAAATCTCTTTCAAGTTCCGCTTCGCTTTGATAGTCGGTGCTTTTTCTTTTTTCGGGTGTATACTCAGCCACTACCGTACTTTCAGTAGAGCTTGCCACAATTTCAAAGCTATTCATTTTCCGCCGCCTCCTTTTTCTTAAAAGTTAAGAGCTTATCTCGGTAATATTCATATTGCTTTTGTCTTGCTTCGATTTCGGCAGGCAACCCTTCGCTAATATCGTTGCAAAGCCTGTCAAAATGGTCAAGGATATCAACTATGTGTTGTTGTTCTGCAAGTGATTTTTCCTTGTTTTCTGGATATGGAATTGGAATAGTTAATTTTTCAAAATCGGTTTTATTAAATTTACTCTGTCCCATATTTGAAGTGACTTTTTTCAATTTCTTTTGAAATTCAAAAGATTCAAATGTGTATTTTAAATATAGCAAATTAACTTTACTGCTACGAATTAGCAACGCGTTTTTAGCAAGAGCATTGTATTTATACGGTAGCTTTATTGGATCGATATAATATACTTCTCCACAATTTCCTACACTAGGTAAAACAATGCATGGGGTATCTAATTGAACTCTCCACAAATAATCATATGAATCTTTAGATATATAAATTGGTGAGTTATTGGTATAATTGCACTTAATATCAACTGTTCTTATTAGCTGGGCATAATCTGGTTTTGATAAATAAGGCACTTTTTTTGAAACTTCAGCAAAAGAACCTGCTGCTGCAAAATTAGTTATTGTGTCACAAACTTCTTTTATCGGATATAATTTACTCTGCTTAATTGAATTTAAAACAGTGTCCCTATAATACTCATATTGCTGTTTTCTCGCAGTGAGTTCCGCAGTGAGTTCCGCAGTGAGTTCCGCAGTGAGTTCCGTAAATTTATCTAATATACGAACGATTTCTTCTTGTACCGGTAAAGGAGGAAGAGGAATTTTAAACTTTGAATATTTTTCAATCCACTGACGAGTGTGGTCTACAGGAGCGTATTGTATGTTTTTCATCACATGATATATATATCTAAAATCTGCATCATGAGACCTATCCCTTTTTAATCTTAACATCTTCATTGCAGAAGATTTAACTTTAAAATTAAAGTCTACCCAATGAAAAGAAGTAGTAAAATCGTCAAAAATTATAACCGGATTATCTATTGACGCTTCAAATATACCTGTACTCTCATTAGTATAGCCCAAAATAAAAGATTGACCCGCCGTCAATACAGGTGTTTCAAATTCGTCATCGTATTTAGTATCTTTTACAATATATTTGGTAGGTTGCTCATAATCCATAACTGTGTATAAAAAATCGTATTCTACACCCTCTGGGCAAAGTTCATTGATAAGTTGTTCTAATTTACTCATCTTCATCACCTCCAGTGTTCCAGCCTAAAGTTCCTATTGCTTCCATTAACTCTTGATTGGTTTTTATTTTTTCTAATACACCTGTAACTAAACGATAAAAAGCATTAAATTTTAATAAAGCTTCTTTTTCACTGCAATTACCATGTACCACGCCACTTAATTCTCTAAAAAGTCTGTATCCATCATTGGAAAACTCCGCAGGAATTATATTGCGTTTTTCATTAACTTCCTTAAGATATCTTTCTGTTGATTTGTGTTGTGTTTTTCCGTTTTTATCAACAAAAGTATCTGATATATTTTCAGTTGCTCCAACTTGTTTAATAACAGATTCAAAAACCGATCTCAAATATACAACAGAACCTGCTCCAAATCCCTCTCTTGATGCCCTTTTTGACTTTTCAAGAAACTCTGTAAAATCTCCATATTTGTTATCGATAAGTGCAACATTTTCTGAAAACTTTTCTGTTCTTTTCAGAATTCGTATTTCAGGTGAAGCAAGAGTAATATCGTTTTTGCTTTCAACTAAGAACCATACCCGAACTGTAGTTCCACAATTACATGATAAAATACCATCAATGCTAATTAAAGTTTTACTTTCAAAAATGCAACTGATTTTACCTACAGAGCAAAAAGTACGGATATCATCACAATTTTTACAATAATAATTCAAAGCTATGTTGCAGTTTATCAGTTTTTCCTGTTGTCCTATTTTTCCTTTTTTATTAAGTAAGAACCCATCTACTTGTTTATATTCATCAATTGGAGGCTTGGAAAGTATGTCACCTAATGTCATATTTACGCCTCCTCAATTTCAGCAATAATCGCATCAATCTCGGCACGCAATGTATTTTCACGCTGAACAATTTCAGATATTTGCTTGTTAAGGACAGCTATATCGATAGCTTCTCTTGTATCCTCGCTTTCAACATAAGTTGATACAGAAAGATTGTAATCTGCATTTTCAATATCTTTTTGTTTAACAAGAGCAGTAAAATGCTTTTCCGTCTTTCGGTTGATATAAGCATTTAATATATTCTGAATGTTATTAGGTTCATTGCTTGCAGTTCCGTCACCCAATTTATTGCTGTTGGTAGACTTGATAAATTCTTTTGAAGCATCAATAAATAAAGTTTGGTTGTCAACTTTTGATTTTTTGAGAACCATAATGCAAGTTGCAATGCTTGTTCCATAAAAAAGATTATCAGGCAACTGAATGATACATTCAATAAAATTATTATCAATCAAATATTTTCTGATTTTCTGTTCTGCGCCGCTACGATACATAATACCGGGGAAACAAACAATAGCCGCTGTTCCGTCTGTAGCAAGCCAGCTAAGACAATGCATAATAAAAGCAAAGTCCGCTTTTGATTTAGGTGCCAATACACCGGCAGGAGAAAAACGAGGATCGTTTATCAGTGTTCCATTGTCAGAGCCTTCCCATTTAATAGAATAAGGCGGATTTGAAACGATGGCTTCAAACGGTTCTTCATCCCAATGCTTAGGGTCAGTCAAAGTATCGCCGTGTTCAATGCTGAATTTATCGTAACCTATATCGTGTAAAAACATATTGATACGGCAAAGGTTATAAGTTGTAATGTTGATTTCCTGTCCAAAAAATCCATTGCGAACATTATCTTTACCGAGAATTTTTGCAAACTTCAAAAGTAACGAACCGCTTCCCACAGCAGGGTCGTATACTTTATTTACTTCTGTTTTCATTTTACCGTTATTATCAAAAAGTGAAATTTTAGTTAGAAGCTCAGATACCTCTTGTGGTGTGAAAAATTCGCCGCCACTTTTGCCGGCATTAGAAGCATACATTCCCATTAAATATTCATAGGTGTCCCCAAAAGCGTCAATGGAATTATCTTGATAATTACCAAGATCCATTTCTCCAATAACAGTAATTAATCTTTTAAGTCTTTTATTTCTCTTAATAACTGTTGGCCCGAGCTTATTGCTGTTCACATCTATATCGTCAAACAAACCTTTGAAGTTTTCTTCGCTTGGACTGCCAATAGCAGAGGCTTCAATGTTTTTAAAGTTCGTTTGCAATATTTCGTTCAAATTCTCATCTAAATCAGCAATTTCTACTTCTTTGCCGTCTTTTTCTGCTTGATCCTTTGCGTCTTTATCAGCCTTTCTAATTCTGTTTAATAAATTCCCAAACAATTCACTGGGCAAAATAAAGAAGCCTTTTTCTTGCACCATATCATCTTTGACGCTTAAAGCTTCTTCATCACTGATTTTCGCATAATCAAAATCAGTATTTCCTGCTTCCCATTCACCTTTGTTGAGATAAGTTGTAAGGTTTTCAGATATATATCTATAGAACAGCATACCTAAAACATATTGTTTAAAATCCCAACCATCAACACTTCCTCTAAGTTCATTTGCAAGCGCCCATATTGTACGGTAAAGTTCTGTTCTCTCTTGTTCTCTTTTATTATCGCTCATTTTTATATTCTCCGTTCTTTAATAGTTTATCGTAATCTATATCATTTCTCAATTTTCTGCACAAATCTTCATTTTCTAAGGCTTTTGCGATATCGACAGGTACTTCATTTCGTTCTTGTGCAGCTAAATCAAAAAACAACGCTATTTGTTCAGGCTTTGGATTCAGCAGCCGAAGCATTGCAATTTGTCTATCAGGAGGAGGTGGATTAACTTTACCGCTTAAAATATCATAAAAGTAAGGTTTCTTTATACCAAGTGCGGTATAAAACTTGACATTTGATAAATTTGCCTCTTTTATCATTTGCGCAAGCAAATTACAGAATTTTATGGAATTATCAGCTATCAAATAATCACCGCCTTTTGTAAATTAGTATGTGAGTTTACACACTTACATACTATCATATTTTAAAATAAAAGTCAATTTAAAAAGCCTTACAAATTTATAATTAAAATGTATATAATTATAACATTCTTGTACTATCGAAAAATCGGCAGGGATTACTCCCTGCCGTCGCTGTGTTTATACGGTACAAATCACCTCTGCATTTACAATTTCTGTTGCTCTATTACGGATATTATTCATCTTTTGCACCCAGAGCATCATATCGGTTGCTTTAAGTTTTTCTGTAACACTTTCTTGTTTTGCTAATTGCTTAACTAGTGTATCGTACATTTCTGTTGCTCTGAGATCAACATCATGCAAGTATGAATTTAGTTTACATTGAGTAAGCAGGGCTGTATAAAACGCCGGCTTATATTGTTTTATATACTCCTTATGTTTTCTGCCCCAATAGCCGATTTCATAATTTGTATCAGTCGACACAAGATTTGGAATATACACATCGCCTACAAGAGTATAGCTAATGCCTGTAATTTTGTCTGTTATATATTTTTTCATAAAATCACCTATATCTTTCTTTATTTCTCGGTTGAGATTTTTTTAGAATTTCATCAACATTTTTCGGTCCGATTATTCTGCGAAGCTTGCTGTATTGAGCAAGCTTTTTATCTGCTCTGTGAGCCATCTTGCTGAATGATTTTGCATCTTTTTTATAAATTTCGACATCATTTTGAAGCCTGCCGACAATTCTGTTTGCGTTATAAGCTCGTGCCTCTGCTTTAAAGCATCTTACAATCAACGCTTTTACCATTTGCTTTAGCTTATTGAACATCGGTTCAATCAATTTCTTATACGCATTTGCCGACATAAACGGCTTAGATTCCGGTAAAACGAATTTGTCATCAAAACCACTTTCATCAATTTCCTGCAATTCATTATTGCAATCTTTATAGCATTCAATTTCATTTTTAAGCATATCGACCTTTTCTTCAAGCTGTATAACTTCTTTTTGCCGTTCTTTCTTTTTATAATCAAGAACCGATAAATGCTCTCTGCTTGTATGCTGATTTTCCCATTCAATATTAAAATTAAGCATAGATTCAGCCAATGATTCTTTTTCAGAATTCACCCATAATGCCCATTCTGTTTCTTCTCTGCCGTTGCCGACAAAGCCTTGATTTGCAAGAGCCTGTTTTAACGACACTCTTGTATCAAGTCCACGCTTGCTTCCGGTTGTAAATGGAACAAAATCAATATGCAAATGCGGCGTTGCCTCGTCCAAGTGCATATGGGCGGAGAACACACGTAAATACGGATTGCGTTTTTGAAAAGTGCTAACATAATCATCAAGTGCCTTTTCTGCAAGTTCGGCTGTTTGCTTATCGATTCCAAAATCATTTTTATTGCCGATTTGAACTACTATTTCATGAAATGGTTTTTCCTGTTTACCGTTGCAAATTTTTTCATAATAGTTTTTTACTTTTCTGTCATTGCGAGTTTGTTTGGAATTATAACGCTCAACAGCTTCGTCAAATAATTTATGATAAACATTTTTTATATCGTCATTTATATACTCTTTGTTCAGGTGCGACCTTTCGGGATTTGTATTCGGGGTATTAAATATCCTGCTGTTATGCTTTAGTGCACCTTTACCAAGTTCAATACTTATGCTTGCTAAATATATAATCGTCACGCCCTTTCTTATAATTTACAAACCTTATTTTTCTGTTACTCTTGCCAAGAGTAACGCAAAAGCACTTTTGACAGGCAAGCCTATCAAAAATGCAGACCTGCAAGCAGGTTTTGCGCTCTTCGAGGAGCAAGGGCTGTCCTTTGAAAAGGACACCCTTGCAACCCCGTCCAAACTTTATCACTTCCCGAAAAAGGAACATTGCAAGATTGCAGATGTGCCTGCCTTTGCAATGTTGCAACCTTGAAAGACTGCTCACTCTATTTCTTCGGGAAGCTCCCAATACCATTGACTGCCCTCTTTGAGAGATCGGACATTCAGCGCCTTCTTCGCCTCGTCCAGCACACGCTTGGAGATTCCCATCGCCTGTGCTTTCTTCAGCAATGCATGCTGAGGATATTTGCCCTTTGAAAGATATTCAAGGATAAGATTTTCTGCCTGTTCGGATTTTTTCTCTCTTGGAATACCACAGAGCAGATCGTCCACCGATATATCATAATGACCGAGCCAGCGAAATCCGTTTTCCCTGTCAAGCTCGAAAGCAATCGCTTCACCTTCGGGTGCAAGGGAGGACTTGTCCTGCACCATCACTCTGACCTGCGGATTGTCTTTAATTCTCCCAACAATCAAAACGCTTCTTGCTGAAGCCTGAAAGTCAATTGAACCGAGTCCACGGTAAGAAGACTTGTTTCCACTGCCTTTGTTCATATGACCGACAAGCAAAATGGCACAGTCATATTTTTCCGCTACTCGTCCAAGCTGTGCCATCACATTACGGACTTCATTAGCGTTGTTCATATTGATATTTGCTCCCACATATGCCTGAATCGGATCGAGGATTAGCACCCTTGCACCGACTTCTATGATTGCCTTTTCAATGCGCTCGTCCAGCATACTGAGTGCGGCTTCCGATTCATCTATGACTTTGATTTGCGTACAGTCTGCCTCAGCAGCTTCCAGTCTTGGCTTAATGGTATCTTCCAGTCCGTCCTCAGCCGTTTGATAGATAATTCTTACAGCCTCACGCTCTGTATTGTCGTAGGGCAGCACCTCTCCTTTGGAGAGAAGCGCCGCCAGCCTTAATGCCAAAGTTGTTTTGCCCTCGCCGGGATCGCCCTGAATGATTGTGATTTTCCCGTATGGAATATATGGATACCAGAGCCAATTTACTTCCTTGCTCTGTACTTCGTCCATACTGATGATTTTCAGTTCAGCCATTCCTGTCACCGCCTTTCAAAACAAAACTGTTGATTTTTGAATGATATGCGGTTATACTATTAACAGATACATTGAGTGACTGCCTTTCATCTGCGCCAACAGATGATGTTCGGGCGGTCATTTCTTTTTTATTCTCCATTCGCACTCTCTCCTTTCAGTCCGTGCATTGTAAAAGCGATAAGGTCAATGGTGTCGAGCAGTTCCGTTTGGACATCCTCACCTGCGGCAATACGCTGTAATTCCTCAAGAATAAATGCCATCTGCGTTTTTAGTGCCTTATAAACTCTCGGATTGGGCTGAACCACTACCTCACGCCCCATACATTTGCGGTAACAGTATTCCTGTTTCGGCAGTCCCGAAAGAGCAACTGCTCTGTTGAGTTCTTCCTGTTCTTCGGGTGATACTCGAAATCCTACGGTAATACTGCGGAAACGGTTGTGGCGGTCTACATTTTTAGCTGACATATCATCACACTCCTTTATTCATAAAATCAAGTTTAACTGCCATTTCCTTTTGCTTTGACGGGAACAGATGCGCATAGCGGTAAGTGATTTCTATGCTTTCGTGTCCCACTCGGTCTGCAATCGCCACTGCTGAAAATCCCATATCAATCAGCAAACTGATATGGCTGTGTCTCAAGTCGTGAATCCGTATACGCTTCACGCCTGCGGCTTTCGCCCCTCTGTCCATCTCGTGATGAAGATAGCTTTTCGTTACTGTAAAGATACGGTCTCTCTTTTTGAGTCCGTAGAGCATACCGAGATATTCCTGCATTTCCTCACAGAGAAAATGCGGCATTTTAATGGTGCGGTTGCTTTTCCTTGTTTTCGGCGTAGTAATCACATCTTCCCCGTGCAGACGCTGATAGGACTTGTTGATCGTGACCGTTTCCTTGTCAAAGTCAAAGTCCGCAGGCGTCAGCGCCAGCAGCTCGCCTTCACGGATACCGCACCAGTAGAGCATTTCAAAGGCGTAAAAGGAAACAGGCTTGTCCATCATCTCAAAGGCAAACTTCTTATATTCCTCTTTCGTCCAGAACAGCATTTCCCTGTGCTCCTCGCTTCCCATATTTCCTACCTTTGCGGCTGGATTGGATCGCAGCTCGTAGTAGCGCACAGCGTGATTGAAGATAGCCGAAAGCTGATTGTGCAGCGTCTTCAGATAAGTCTGTGAGTACGGTTTTTTCTTATCATCACGATAGGCAAGCATTTCATTCTGCCAAGTGATAATCTCCTTTGTGGAAATCTCGCTGATTTTCAGCTTGCCGAAAAAGGGCAGTATCTTCGTGCGGATAATATGCTCCTTCGTCAGCCAAGTGTTTTCCTTCAGTCGATTTTTCACATCTCGGATATACAGTTCTGTAAAAGCCTCAAAGCTCATATCAAGGTCAGAGGAATTCTGCAACTGGAACATTCGCTCCCATTCCTGCGCTTCTTTCTTTGTGGTAAAGCCACGCTTGCATTTTTGCTTGCGCTCGCCTTTCCAGTTCACATACCTTGCCATCACATACCAAGTACCGTTGTCCTCGTTTTTGAATACCGGCATTATTCCTTCTCCTTTCCGGCTCCGTAGAGCCTTTCATAAAAATACTGACGGTTGATACGCCCTGCAATCGTAATAAATCCCTTCGCTTTCAGTTCCTCATTCAGTTTCCTGATGAGCTTATAGGCATAGGGCTTTGATACATTCAGTTCCTGCGCCACATCGTCGGCACGGATAAACCTGTTTTCCATAAAAATCACCTTCCCTTCTGTTTTTCAAATTCATTTATTTCGTGTCGGAATACTTTCTTGCCGCCTTCCGATTTGCCCGGGCGGGTACGCCATTACCGTGACGCACGACGGGTATTAAACTTATATGCTTAATGCTATTTTATTATACTAAGCATATTTGCTTTTGTCAAGCGGTTTGCGAGAAAATATTAAACTTTTTTGTTTTATTTTCTCTTGACTTTTCCTAAGCATATCTGCTATACTGGTCGTAGAATAAATTGACGATCAGTTCAAGGTTCTGTCAAGCGGGAGAGGGTGGAGATTTTCGCAGAAAATACTACCCGGTGCTTGACAGGTTCTTATACTAATTGCAGATACATAAGCGAGGAGTGTAAACACTATGGCGATTGGTGAGAGAATCCATTTTTTCAGGCTTCTGCGTGGTATGACGCAAAAATATCTCGGTACGGCTGTCGGCTTCCCCGAAAGGAGCGCCGATGTACGCTTGGCGCAATATGAAAACGGCTCCCGCAAACCAAAGGCGGATTTAACGGCTGCACTGGCGCAGGTGCTTGATGTTTCCCCGCAGGCTCTTGATGTTCCTGACATTGACAGTCAGATCGGTCTTATGCACACCTTATTTACCCTTGAAGATGTGTATGGGCTGACCGTCAGCGAAGCAGACGGGGAAGTTTGTCTGAAAGTCAACAAAGATAAGGGCAAAGAGGCTTACGAGTTGCTGCAAATGCTCTATGCTTGGAAAGAGCAGGCGGACAAGCTCTCTGCCGGTGAAATCAGCAAGGACGATTATGACCGCTGGCGTTACTACTATCCGAAATACGATACCACGCAGCTCTGGGCGAAAGTGCCCTCGCAAGAGTTAAGCGATACGCTGGTGGAGGCATTTCAGGACAAGCTCAAAAAAGATGAATAAGAGCGACAAAAAGCCCTTAGCTATGAGTTACTACCCACAGCTAAGGGCTTTCTAATATGGATTCCTTTTGCCACACAACCGCTTTTCAATCATTCTGTAACCCATAAACCACCGGATTGCAAGAATAATGGCTCTTGTATGACTGTTATCAAATTGTTATCAAAAGACTTCTCCGAACGCTGCAAACCCGCATAAATACTGGCTTTTTACGGTGCTTCGTTTTATTCCCACTCCACTGTACCGGGCGGTTTGGATGTGATGTCGTAGACCACGCGGTTGACATGCTCCACCTCGTTGGTGATGCGGTTGCTGACAGTAGCCAGGATATCGTAGGGGATGCGCGCCCAATCGGCAGTCATAAAGTCATCCGTGGTAACGGCACGAATGGCCACCAGGTGATCGTAGGTGCGATGATCGCCCATCACGCCCACCGTCTTGACACAGGGCAGCACGCAGAAGAACTGGGCCATCTCTTTCTCGTACCCATTCTTGGCCATCTCGTCCCGCAGAACCCAATCCGCCTCTTGCAGCACCCGGATCTTATCCGCGGTGATCTCGCCCAAGATTCGCACGCCCAGACCGGGGCCGGGGAACGGCTGGCGCCACACCAGCTCCTTGGGAATGCCCAGCATGGTACCCACCTTGCGCACCTCGTCCTTAAACAGGTCGCACAGCGGCTCTACCAAGCCCAGGAACTGCACATCCTCCGGCATCTTTACCTTATTATGATGGGTTTTGATGGTATCCGCATCCCCCTTGCCGGACTCAATGCAGTCTGGATAAATGGTGCCCTGGGCAAAGTAGCCCAGCTCATCCTGGTGGCGGATCTCGTCCCAAAACACATTAAAGAACTCGGTGCCGATGATCTTGCGCTTTTGCTCCGGGTCAGTGACACCCTTCAGCGCCTGCAAAAAGCGCTCCTGGCAGTTGACCCGCACAAAATTCATATCAAACAAGGAAGTAAAGGTCTTTTCTACAAAATCGCCCTCGTCCTTGCGCATTAAGCCCTGGTCCACAAACACGCAGGTAAGCTGCTTGCCCACCGCGCGAGACAGCAGGCCCGCTGCCACGGAGGAGTCTACGCCGCCGGACAGGCCCAGAATCACCTTTTTGTCACCAATCTGCGCACGCAGCGCAGCTACGGTCTTTTCGATAAAATTATCCATCTGCCAGTCGCCGGAGCAACCGCAAACATCAAACAGGAAATGATGAAGCATTTCCTTACCATAGGTGGTGTGGGTCACCTCCGGGTGGAACTGCACTGCATACAGGCCACGTTCCGGGTTCTCCATCGCCGCACAGGGGCAGTCCGCCGTCTTACCGGTGACGGTAAAGCCCGCCGGGGGCTGGGCGATATAGTCCGTATGGCTCATCCAAACGGTGGAGTCCTGGGGCACATCCCGCAGCACACTGCCGCCCAGCACGGTCAACTTGATCTTGCCGTACTCGGACACCGGCGCCGTCTCTACCTTGCCGCCCAGCATCCATGCCATCAGCTGGCAGCCGTAGCAAATGCCCAGCACCGGCACGCCCAGCTCCAGCACTTCCGGGGTGTAATGGGGCGAGGCCGGGTCATACACGGAATTGGGACCGCCGGTAAAGATAATGCCCTTATAATTTCCCTGCCGAATGGTATCCAGCGAGGTGGTATAAGGCAGAATTTCGGCAAACACGCCGTGATCACGCACACGGCGGGCGATCAGCTGATTGTACTGACCGCCGAAATCCAAAACAAGAATTTTTTCCATACTATTCCTCCAAAGCGCAACGCGCATTCATACGGGTCTATTATAGCGAAAAGCCCGCCGCTTTGCAAGGAAAATAGCGAAAAAGCGCCCCTTGGGTCTAAACATGCCCTATCCGGCAAAATACCGGGGCAGCACCGGCGGCTGCTCCACCGGTCGCCCGGCCTGCTCCCGGGCGGTACACAGCCGCAAAAGCAGCATAGACAGGGTAGCGCACTGGCACACAGGCGCCAGTAAAGGCAGGCTGTCCGGAAACAAAAATACCTGCCGCGCGCCGGACA
>OGPG01000996.1_pt1 | contig 22969 bp, 24 predicted proteins | sample 1552851 | NCBI WGS metagenome assembly OGPG01 (sample SAMEA2579909, study PRJEB22360) | human gut metagenome | biome: human gut; feature: human-associated habitat; material: faeces | place: Denmark | collected 2008/2010 | reverse complement strand
CAGGCCAAAGCCAGCCGACACCGCGACCGCATCTCCGTCTTCCGTGAGCCTGGCCGCGGCGCAGGACGCGCTCGCCAAGGTCCAGGACAAGAAGGATGCGCTCTACGCGCGCCTTGACGATCTTGCCGATGCCCTCGGCTGCGACCGCGATGAGGCCATCGGCCTGATCGACAAGGCCTCTAAGATCGACACTGACAACGACGATATCCACCCGGTCAATACGACCGACAACGGCGCGAGCACAATCGCACAGGTCGAGAAATATGCCGTTTACCAGCTGCAATACGACCGCGGCGATGGAAATGGCGAGGAGACGATTTCCGTCTACGGCATTTCACCCGATTCGCGCTATTGGAAAGACCTCAACGTCGGCGACGGACGCGTCGTCTTTGGCGGCGGTCTGCTCGATAAGTTTGGCTGGAGCGAGGGCCAGAAGGTCACGCTCAGCGACAAGTACGAGGGCGAGCATTATTCCTTTGAGTACGCGGGCAAGGACTGTGCCTGGGGCTCCAAGTCGGACATGAATATCTATATGAGTATCGAAGACTTTAACGAGCTGTTCGACAACGACGCTGCCTACTTTAACGGCTATGTGAGCGACGAGAAGCTCGACCTCGATGCTCGTTACTTTGCCGGCGACACCACGCCCGACGACATGCGCGCCGTGGGCGACCAGTTCATCGGCATGATGAGCAAAATGATCGGCATGATGGTCGGGCTTGCGGTGTTCATCTTCTTGCTGTTTATGTACCTGCTGACCAAGGCTGTGATCGACCACAGCGCCCGTTCGATTAGCTACATGAAAGTCTTTGGCTATCGCGATGGCGAGATTTCGCATCTGTACATCCGCTCGATCACGCTGTGCGTGGCGGCGTCGCTCGTGCTGAGCCTGCCGGTCATTATCGGCTCGCTCACGGCCATCTTCCGCTCGATGCTGCTCGCCTACAACGGCAATATCGAGATCTACGTGCCCGCTTGGTCCATGGCCGCATGTGTCGGCATTGGCTTTGCGACCTACCTGGTCGTGGCGCTGCTGCACATGCGTTCCATCAAACGTGTGGGCCTGGCCGAGGCGCTCAAAGTCCAAGAGTAGTCGTTTAAGAACGTCCCCAATGACTAGGTGCCGTACTTGACTTTACCTCTGCTTTAACTGGTACCATCCTCTATGTCTGTAACGCCATATAGACCGAGGGGATAGATCTATGACCGCAACTGCACCCGCAGCACCCGCTAAGGTGTACTTCACCAACCTGCGCACGCATGCTCGCGAGAGCCAGCTTGACAAGCTCAAGCGCCTCATCCGTCACGCCGGAATTGAGCAGATCGACTTTGAGAACAAGTTCGTCGCCATCAAGATTCACTTTGGCGAGCTGGGCAACCTGAGCTTTTTGCGCCCCAACTACGCCCGCGCCGTCGCGGATGTCGTGAAGGAACTGGGCGGCAAGCCCTTCCTCACCGACTGCAACACGCTCTACGTCGGTAGCCGCAAAAACGCGCTCGAGCACATCGATACCGCCTATCAGAACGGCTTTACCCCGTATGCCACGGGCTGCCAGATCATCATCGCCGACGGCCTCAAGGGCACCGACGAGGCGCTTGTCCCGGTCGAGGGCGGCGAGTACGTGCACGAGGCCAAGATTGGTCAGGCGCTCATGGACGCCGATATCGTGATCAGCCTCACCCACTTTAAGGGCCATGAGCAGGCTGGCTTTGGCGGTGCCATGAAGAACCTGGGCATGGGCGGCGGCAGTCGCGCCGGCAAGATGGAGCAGCATGCCGCCGGCAAGCCGAACGTCGCGACCGAGCACTGCATTGGCTGCCGTGCCTGCGAAAAGATCTGCGCGCACAACGCCATCTCGTTCGACGGCACCCGCGACCGCGAGCTTGCCAGCGGCGCTACTCGCACGGTGCACGTGGCTGCCATCGACCACAATCGCTGCGTGGGCTGCGGACGCTGCATTGCGGCATGCAACCAGGACGCCATCAAGCCCGGCTATGAGGCCGCGGCCGACGTGCTCAACTGTAAGATCGCCGAGTACACCAAGGCCGTTGTCCAGGATCGTCCCAGCTTCCACATTTCGCTGGCTATGGATATCAGCCCCAACTGCGATTGCCATCCCGAAAACGACACGCCTATCGTCAACGACATCGGCATGTTCGCGAGCTTCGACCCGGTCGCCATCGACCAGGCCTGCGCCGATGCCGTCATGGCATCCGAGCCGCTGCCCAACACCGAGCTCACCGATAGCGCGGCCAAGATGGAGCACAACCACGAGCATCTGGAGGGCGAGCAGGCCAAGGACCCCTTCTGCATCACGCATCCCGACACCGACTGGCGCGTGTGCATCGCGCACGCCGAGAAGATCGGCCTGGGCACGAGCGAGTACGAGCTCATCGAGGTCAAGTAGCACCTGTCTATTGGACATATCAAGCGCTTTTGTAGCGCAACGTTAGCAAAAGCCGCCCGTGAGCACAGTGTCCACGGGCGGCTTTTCGGAAGTATGCGGCAAATTTCGAGATCGCCGAGCACACGACATTTTTTGGCAACAAAACCCCTGATAAATTGTTGGTAAAACTGCGGTCTGGTCGGCAGTTCCAGATTTTGCCGCATACTTCCGAAAATAGGGGGTCAGATAAAGCTCCAGACGTTGCTTTTTGCCTAAAAATACTCGTCGAGGAAGTTGTTGACCGTGTTCCAGTAGAGCTCGGGGTCAACTTGCGCACTCTTGGCGTGGGTGGCGCCATGGATGGTGAGCTTTTGCTTGACCTTGCTGGCGCACGCGTCGTAGTTTTGGTCGAGCATGTCGTACGGCACAAAGGTGTCCTGGTCGCCGTGGATAAACAACATGGGAACCGTCGCGTGTTTGAGTTGCTCCACACTGCTCGCCCTATGAAAGTCGTAGCCCGCGCGCACGTTGCACGCCAAGTTTGCTACATCGAGCAAGGGAAAGCTGGGCAGACCGAACACGTCTTTGAGCTGCAGAGAAAACTCGTCCCAAACACTCGTATAACCGCAGTCCTCGATAATGCATTTCACGTTTGCGGGCAGAGATTCCCCCGCGACGTTCATGGCGGTTGCCGCACCCATCGACTCGCCAAAGACCAGGATGCGCGCCTCGGGGTCAGCCTGAACGATTCGCTCGATCCATGCGACGATGTCGAGGCGCTCGGGCCAGCCCATGCCGATATAGTCGCCGCTGGAGCGCTCGTGGGCGCGCGCGGCGGGCGCGAGTACGTTCATGCCGCGGTCATGGAATCGTTTGGCGTATCGGGCCATACCGATGGGCTCGTTGGTATATCCATGCAGGCAGACGGCGTAGTCGTGCGTGCTCTCCGACGCAGCAAAATACCAGGCGGCAAGCTCGGTCCCGTCGTCCGCGGTGAGGCTCCTGCTCTCGCGGTTCTCTTTAAACCATGCCCGCGCCTCGGTATCCTCGGCATCCGGCTGCTCACCTTCTTTGTCGTTCTTGCTATCCTGCATCATCTTCATGGTGTACGGCGCTTGGGGGTTCAGGGCAAAGTCAAACAAAAAATTGCCGGCAAATCCGAGCAGCGCAACGACAGCCACCAGTGCAACAATGCCGGCTATCTTGAGCTTTCGATGGGAACGTGCGTTTTGAGCCATGCAGTATTCTCCTATAAGATGTTAATACATCAACATTTAATGCAAGCGCATTATGGACGTTCGCCGTTGATGCGTCAACAAGCAAAGAATGGGTAAACAAAGGGTCACATATGGTGCAAATTTCGCACGTATCCAGACGCTTTGATATAGTGTTGAGAACTCTTTACGTTGGAGGATGTAACCGGCATGTCCGATTCGAGCGACAGTTCTAAGCCGCGACCCAAGACCGCGGCCGTTCCACACTACACGGTGGGTGAGGAGATCATGAACTCCGTCACCCATGGTGTCGGCTGCCTGCTGGGTATCGCGGGCCTGGTGCTCCTGATCGTATTCGCTGCTCTGCGCGGCGGAGGCCCGGCCCACATGGCCGCGGCGATTGTCTATGGCGTCAGCATCATTCTCGAATATCTGGCCTCCACGCTCTATCACGCGATTCAGCCCGCGCGCGCCAAGCGCGTGTTTCGCATCATCGACCACAGCTGCATCTACCTGCTCATAGCCGGCAGCTATACGCCGTTTTGCCTCATCACGCTCGCAAACGACGGCGGCGCTGTGCTGTTCTTTGCCGTATGGGCCATCGCCATCATCGGCATCGCCCTCGAGTGCTTTATGCGCGAGCGTCAACCGCACTGGGTAAGCGGCCTGGTCTACCTGCTGATGGGCTGGCTCGTCGTCTTTAAGCTGCCCGAGCTTGTGGCGCTGCTGAACCCCGTCGCGCTTGCCCTGCTCGCCGTCGGCGGCGTGTGCTACACCGTGGGCGTGCCGTTCTATATCGCCAAAAATGTGCGCTATCTGCACAGTGTTTTCCACTTGTGGGTGCTCGCCGGCAGCATCTTCCAGTTCATGGCGGTGATCCTCTTCGTAATCTAGCGACCTCGCCTGCGCGCCCGCGTCCTCGTTTGGGCGCCGGCGCAATTGCCGTATCCGCCATCAACGTTTTACCCTAACGTCCCGAATCTTGGAGGTTCGAGAAACTCCCGATGGACATAACCATCTCCCTTATCACTACCCTCGTCCTGACGCTTATCAACGGCTACTTCTCTATGTCCGAGATGGCGCTCACCACGGCTAAGCGCGCCGTGTTGGAGCACGATGCCGAGGAGGGCGATAAGCGCGCCGAGCGCGCCGTACAGCTCGCCGCCGACTCCGATCAACTGTTGGCCACCATCCAGGTCGCCATCACGCTCGTGGGCTTCGCCTCGTCCGCCGTCGCCTCGACGAGCCTGTCCGACCCGCTTGCCACGTGGCTCATGAGCTTTGGCATCGCGCCGCTTTCCGCCATCGCGCGCGGCCTGGCGCCGGTCATCATCACCGTCGCCGTCGCCTTCGTGTCCATCGTGATCGGCGAGCTCGTGCCCAAGCGCATCGGCCTCGCTAACGCCGAGGGCGTATCCAAGCAGGTTGTGGGACCGCTCTCCGTGTTCCAAAAGATCGCTCGCCCGCTCGTGTGGCTGACCGGTGCCTGCTCCGACGGCCTGGCCCGCATCCTGCGCATCAAGAGCGCCGATGATCGCCAGAACGTCTCGGAGGAAGAGATCAAGTACATGGTCTCGGAGCAGGACGACCTGCTCGACGAGGAAAAACGCATGATCCACGAGATCTTCGACCTGGGCGACACCGTGGCTCGCGAGGTCATGGTGCCGCGCGTGGACACCACCATGTGCGAGGACGACGAGACGGTCGCCGACGTGCTGTCCACCATGCGCCAGACCGGCTTCAGCCGCATTCCCGTCTATCACGAGGACCCCGACAACGTCGCGGGCATCGCGCACATCAAGGACCTGATTCAGCCCGCGCTCGACGGCAAGGGCGACCAGCCCATCGCCGGCTTTTTGCGCGACGCCACCTTTGTGCCCGACACCAAGGACATCCTGCCGCTGCTGTCCGAGATGCAGACCTCGCACGACCAGATCGTGGTTGTCGTGGACGAGTACGGCGGCACGGCCGGCATCATCACCATCGAGGACATCGTCGAGGAGATCGTCGGCGAGATCGAGGACGAGTTCGACCCCGACAACAAGTACCTCACGCGCCTTTCGCGCCGCGAGTGGCTCGTCGATGGGCGTTTTTCGTGCGATGACGCGATTGAGCTTGGTTGGCCGCTTGAGGAAAGCGATGATTATGAGACCATCGCCGGCTGGATTTTGGAGCTTTGTGACTCGGTGCCCGACATCGGAGAGGTGTTTGAGGTCGCGGGGTACAAGTTCAAGGTGCTGGACGCACTGGTGACAAACTTTCATCTGCCGGAGTCCACACTCATCATGCTGGTATCGGCATTGGCGGGACGAGAGCACGTGCTGGCGGCCTATCAGCAGGCGGTGGAGGAACGGTACCGCTTCTTCTCGTTTGGCGATGCGATGTTTATTCAGTGAAAGCAGGAGAGAGAAATGTTCAAGGTCATCAAAAAAGAGGGAAAAGCCCGGCGAGGTGTGTTTATCTGTGCCCATGGCGGCGAAGTGCAGACACCGGTGTTTATGAACGTAGGTACCCAGGCCGCCATCAAGGGCGGCGTCAGCGCTATCGACCTGAAGGAACGGCTGGGGACGCAGATCGAACTATCCAACACATACCACCTGCATCTGCGCCCCGGCGACGATGTGGTGCGGCAAATGGGAGGACTTCATAAGTTCATGCGCTGGGATGGCCCCATCCTCACCGACAGCGGCGGCTTTCAGGTGTTCTCTCTGGCAGGGCTGCGGAAGATCAGTGAGGAGGGTGTGACGTTTGCCAGCCACCTGGACGGACACCGCATCTTCATGGGGCCGGAAGAGAGTATGCGTATCCAGAGCAATCTGGGCAGCGACATCGCCATGGCCTTTGACGAATGCGTGGAAAACCCCGCGCCCTATGACTACGCCAAGGCCTCCTGCGAACGGACGCTGCGGTGGCTGGAACGCTGCAAGAAGGAGCACGACCGGCTGAACGCATTGCCGGACACGGTAAACCCCGGACAGATGCTTTTCGGCATCAACCAGGGTGCCACCTACGCCGATCTGCGGATATGGCATATGCAGCAGATCGCCAAGATCGACTGCGACGGCTATGCTATCGGCGGACTGGCGGTGGGTGAGCCCACGGAGGTGATGTATGAGATCATCGACGCGGTGGAGCCGTATATGCCGGCGGATAAGCCGCGGTATCTCATGGGTGTAGGCACGCCAAGCAACATCATCGAGGGCGTGGCCCGGGGCGTGGACTTCTTTGACTGTGTGATGCCGGCGCGCAACGCGCGGCACGGAAAGCTGTTTACCTGGAAGGGCACGCTGAACATCAAAAACGCCAAATACAAGCTGGATGAACAGCCTATCGATCCGGAATGTGACTGCCCGGTGTGCCGGCAGTTCAGCAGGGCATATCTCCGGCACCTGTTTACAGCGGAGGAGATGCTGGGAATGCGCCTGGCGGTGATGCACAACCTGTATTTTTACAACAAGCTGACGGAGCGTATCCGTGACAGCCTGGACAACGGGTGCTTTGACGCATTCCGGGAGGAATACAGTAAAAAACTGGCGGAGAAGATATAAACCTCTTGCCAAAAGCAAAAGAACTATGTATAATAGTATCACTTTGTTGTTAAAGGAGTAATGTTCCATGATTCAGATCGCTTACGCTGATGCTGCCGCTGCCACCACCTCCGGCGGCATGGGTTCCACCATTCTGATGATCGTCCTGATGATCGCTATCTTCTACTTCCTGATGATCCGCCCCGAGAACAAGCGGAAAAAGCAGGCCGAGGAGATGCGGAGTTCTCTGAAGAAGGGCGATTGGCTGACCACCATCGGCGGCGTGTACGGCCGCGTCGTGGCTATCACCGACCGTACTGTGGTCATCGAGACCAGCGAGGACCGCGTTCGCGTGGAGTTCCTGAAGTCCGCTATCGGCCAGGTAGGTACCCTGGACGAGCAGGCTGCCGCCCAGCAGCGTCCGGTGAAGAAGGCTAAGAAGGAAGAGGCCGCGGAGGAAACTCCCGCTGTGGAGGAGAAGACCTCTGATGAGGTCACCGAGGCTCCCGCTGAGGCTGACAAAACCGACGCCGAGTAATACAGACCGAGAGGAGCGCCGCCCAGAGGGCGGCGCTCTTTTTGCGCTGACAGCGATCAGTACCGGTGTATCATGTGATGCAGACCTTCCGCATAAGCTGAAGCAAAGCTGATGCGGGAGGTATTCTTATGTCTTGGAAGCAACTGGCCGGCAAAGGAACGTGGCTGGGCACCGGCACAGCGGCAGTCGGGGCGTCTGCCGACGATGCCGCCACAGCGGCAGTCGTGCTGCTGGCAGCACTGGGCGTATCGTCACTGCTCCTGCTGCGGGGGATCGTGCCGGAGCGCGCGATGGGTCCGCTGGTATGGGGCAGCAGCGTTCTGGCGTGCTTCTGCGGCGGACGTATGGCCATACGGCAGGGCGGCGATGGTCTGCTGCCTCGGGCGCTGGCAGTATCCGCCTGTGTATATGGTGCAATGTGGATCGCGGCGCTGACGGGAAACGAGGCGATACATTTTGCCGGCAGCGGCATCGCCCAGACCTGCGCCGTGTGGGGCGGCGGCCTTTTGGCGGGACTGATCGGAACGAAGCAGAAGCGGCGGAGGCCCCACAGCGGCCGTCGGAAGGGCGGTGACCGTCGAAAACGGGCGGTAACATAAAGCGGCGCATGGTTAAAATAACGAAAATGTGTTTTTGCGGCATTTTTTATCCGACGGTGCGGCGGGCGGCAGGGGAGTCGTTCGCCGCATCACGCTTTTCAAGATATGGTGCAGGGATTTCAGGCATTTCCCCGGATATTGGGATTTCGGCATTTTTATAAACCGCGTCAGTACCCCGGTATACCTTGTTTACATAATTAAGTTTACATAACATTTTGACATAATTTACAAAAAATATGTTTTTGCGGAAAACCTCTTGCGGTTTTGTGAATTATGCCATATATTTATTATTACGTTTTGGCACGTCTATCGAGAGGGCTTGGCTCATACACTGTGGACGAGGTGAGCCCTATGAAGCTGCGTCGTCGCCGTATGCCTGTTCTCCAGCCGCCGAAGGCGCGGCTGTACATACTGTGCCTGTTTCTTGCCGCCGGGATCCTGGCGGGCTTTTTAGCGGGGCGGGCTGTGGCGTCGGAGGATCTGCTGTCGTTGAGCCGCTATGTGACAGGCTATGCGAGGCTGAATGCAGAAGAACCGCGCAGCGCGGGGCTGTGGCAGGTCCTATGGACTTATCTGCGCTATCCGGCCGCGGCGTTTCTGCTGGGCTGTACAGCCTGGGGCGTGATGCTGATCCCGCTGACGTGCGCGGCCCAGGGCTTCTTCCTGTCGTTCGCGGTGCAGTGCTTTGCCGCTGCACTGGGAAAGCAGGGCGTGGTATTGGCGCTGGCGGCGCTGGGACTGCGGTGTCTGTTCACCATACCATGTCTGCTGACGATAGCGGCGGACAGCTTTGCGTGTGCGTGGCGCCGGGCAGAACGTCAAAAGCCGGAGGTGAGAGACCGGCGGAGCGTGATCATCTGTGTGTTTGTATTGCTGACCGGGACAGTGGCGGAGTGCGCCCTGGTGCCGCGGCTTTTTGCATGGCTGATGCCAGGCTTGACTTGAAAGAGAGAGGAGTGAGGGACACATGACGGACTTTATCGCGGCATACCGCGACTATCTGACTGAGGAGAAGCACGCCTCCGCCAATACCCTCAGCTCCTATATACGTGACCTGACCCAGTTTCACAGCTGGCTGCTTTCTGTGGGCGTAACGGATATGCGGAAGGCGAAGAAAGAGACGATCAATGAGTATCTGCTGCATATGACCCACAGCGGCAAAAGCCCCGCCACAGTCACGCGGTCCACAGCATCGATCAAGTCATTTTATGCCTATATGATGCAGTGCGGCGCTGTGAAGAGCAACCCGGCCAAGAGCGTAGTGGCCATGAAGGTGGAGAGGAAGTATCCGGAGATCCTCTCCAACCGGGAGGTAGAGCTGTTTTTGGAGCAGCCCAAATGCGTGGACGAAAAGGGATTCCGCGATCACGCTATGCTGGAGCTGCTGTATGCCACCGGAATTCGAGTCAGTGAGCTGATCGGTCTGGATGTCAGCGATGTCAATTTGTCCGCCGGCTTTATCCGCTGCCGCAGCAAGGGAAAGGAGCGCATCGTGCCGCTGTACACCGCTGCGGTGAAGGCTCTGGAGGACTATGTGCGGGATATTCGTCCCCGGCTCATCGCCGATGAGGAAGAGCATGCGCTGTTTGTGAATATGAGCGGCGAACGCATGAGTCGCCAGGGCTTTTGGAAGATCATCAAGTACTATCAGGAAAAAGCGGGCATCGAGAAGGATATCACCCCCCACACCCTGCGCCATTCCTTTGCCGTACACCTGCTGGAAAACGGCGCCGATCTGAGGTCCATTCAGGAGATGCTGGGTCACGCGGATATCAGCTCCACGCAGATATATACACACGTTATCAAAAAGCAGCTGAAGGATGTATATAATAAGGCCCATCCCCGTGCATAACAGCCTATCAAACCGCCCGGTTTTCCGGGCGGTTTTTGTTGCTATTTTTATTCCAGTTTGCTATAATAGAACAAATGTTGGGAGGTGGGCGCAGCTATGCGGATACTGGGCATTGACCCCGGCATCGCCATTGTGGGCTTCGGGCTGATCGAATCGAACCGGGGCAGTGTGCGAATGCTGCAATACGGCGCTGTGACTACCGAGGCGGGATTGCCGCTGGCGACACGTCTGGTGCAGATCGAAAACGACATGACCGCGCTGATCGCCCAGCTGAAGCCTGATGAGATCGCCGTTGAGGAGTTGTTTTTCAGCAAAAACATCACCACAGGTATCGCCGTGGCCCACGGACGGGGTGTGATTCTGTGTACGGCGGAGCGACTGGGCGTACCCATATTCGAATATACCCCCATGCAGGTGAAGCAGGCGGTGGCCGGCTACGGCCTGGCGGACAAGAAGCAGGTGATGGACATGACAAAGCGGCTTTTGAAGCTGAAGGCAGTGCCGAAGCCGGACGACGCGGCAGACGCGCTGGCCATCGCCATATGCCATGCCCGCAGCGCTACCAGCCTGCTGCGGCGTAAGGATCCCGACGTGAAGGAGACTGTCTGATATGTATTATTATGTGAACGGCACCGTGGCGGAGATCGATGCGGGGCTGGCGGTCATCGACTGCAGCGGCGTGGGCTACGCCTGTGCCACGACGAACTATACGCTCTCCCAGCTGAAAAAGGGCGCACCGGCCAAGTTGTACACCTATCTGAATGTACGCGAGGACGCCATGGAGCTGTTCGGCTTCGCCGATCAGAGTGAGCTGCGGAGCTTCAAGCTGCTGATCGGCGTATCCGGCGTAGGCCCCAGGGCGGCGTTGTCTATCCTGTCCGCCGTAACACCGCAGCAGCTGGCGCTGGCGGTGGTGACAGAGGATGAAAAAGCACTGACTGCTGCCAACGGCATCGGCAAAAAGATCGCTCAGCGGGTGATACTGGAACTGAAGGACAAGCTGGCACGGGAGGAAGCGCTGGGCGGCACATCCGTTAAGGGCGATGTGCCCGCGATGGCTGCGGTGCCCCACAGCAAGAAAAGTGAGGCGCAGTCAGCATTGGCGGTGCTGGGCTACGGCAGCGCGGAGATCGCCGCGGCGCTGAAGGATATCGACATGGAAGCGCTGACGCTGGAGGACATCATCCGGCAGGCGCTGAAGCGCATGATGAAGTAGAGGAGGGGCGCACATGAGCATTGATTTCGGGGCGGACCTGTACGAGGAGCCTATCGTCGCCAAAACGTTTCTCAGTGAGGATGCCAACGAAGGTTCTCTACGGCCCCACACACTGGCGGAATACATTGGGCAGGAGAAGGCCAAGCAAAACCTGTCGATCTTCATTGAGGCGGCGCGGCGGCGGACAGAGTCTCTGGACCATGTGCTGCTGCATGGCCCTCCGGGACTGGGTAAGACCACACTGGCGGGCATCATCGCCCAGGAGATGGGCGTGAATATCCGCATCACCTCCGGACCGGCTATCGAGAAGCCCGGGGACCTGGCGGCGCTGCTGACGAACCTGAGTGAGAACGATATCCTGTTCGTGGATGAGATACACCGGCTGAACCGGGCGGTGGAGGAGATCCTGTACCCGGCCATGGAGGACTACGCCATCGATATCATCATCGGCAAGGGACCTTCTGCCAACTCTATCCGGCTGGATCTGCCGAAATTCACCCTGATCGGCGCCACAACACGGGCAGGGTCGCTGTCTGCACCGCTACGGGACCGCTTTGGCGTGACGCTGCGGCTGGAGCTCTACACGCCTGAGGAGCTGGCAAAAATCGTGACGCGCAGCGCCGGCATCCTGAACGTGTCCATTGAACCGGAGGGCGCTATGGAGATCGCGCGGCGGTCCCGGGGCACGCCCCGTATCGCCAACCGGATGCTGCGGCGGGTACGGGACTTCGCCCAGGTGATGGCCGACGGCGTTATCACCAAGTCCGTAGCGGACAAGGCGCTGCTGGCGCTGGAGGTAGACTATCTGGGTCTGGACAACGTAGATCGACGGATGCTGCAGGCCATTATTGAAAACTATGGCGGCGGCCCGGTAGGTCTGGACACGCTGGCGGCCACCATCGGCGAGGAGTCGGTGACGCTGGAGGATGTGTATGAGCCATACCTGATGCAGATCGGCTTTTTGACCCGAACGCCCCGAGGGCGCTGCGTCACGCAGAAAGCCTATGCACATCTGCACATTGCGTTTACGGGCCAGCAGCAGCTGGAATTGTAGTGCGCAGAGACGGTTCGGTGGAATTTTTCGGTTGTTCTCCGTAAGAAAGCCGTCAAATTTGAGTTATTTTTGACAAAGTTACACGATTGACTTGACAAATTATTTTGTAAAAAGGTATAATAGCGTATGGTGAATGATACAAGGGCTGAATATGACCATCTGCAGACGCTGAGCGACGAGGCGCTGTGCGCTCTGGTAAAGCAGGGCAGCCGCGACGCCGAGGAGATCCTAGTAGGGCGTTACCACCGTTTGGTGCGCTCCTGCGCCCGTCCGTACTTTCTGGCGGGAGGGGATAGCGAGGACCTTTTGCAGGAGGGAATGTTCGGGCTTATCAAGGCAATACGGGAGTACGAGCCAGGACACGAGGCCTCTCTGTGCACTTTTGCCGAGACGTGTATCCGGCGTCGTTTGTACTCTGTGTTGCGTGCAGCAGCCTCCGGAAAGCATTCACCTCTGAACCAAGCCGTTCCTTTGGATACCTCTTTCTTTGACGCGAATCTCTCCTTTGCCCACGTCGATCCCGAGGGTTGGGTCATCGACTGCGAAAAAACTGCCGCTCTGCTGGAAAACGCGCGCAAGCTGCTGTCCGAATTCGAGGTAAAGATTTTAGGGTATTATCTGGACGGTCTCACCTGCCGTGAGATCGCAGAAACTGTGGGCCGGTCCCCGAAATCGGTGGACAACGCCGTGCAGCGTTTGCGCCGCAAAATAGCGCGGCAGCTTCTATCCGGCGATATCAGCAAAGGCTGAGCGCAATATATTTTTTCTCAAAGAGAGGGTAAAATCATGTACGAAGACAAGACCTTAGTGTGCAAAGAGTGCGGCAAAGAGTTCGTTTTCACCGCCGGTGAGCAGGAGTTCTACGCTGAGCGCGGCTTCCAGAACGAACCCCAGCGCTGCAAGGCCTGCCGTGACGCGCGCAAGAACGCTGCCCGTGGTCCCCGCGAGTATTTCACCGCTGTCTGCGCTGCCTGCGGCGGCGAGGCCAAGGTGCCCTTCGAGCCCAAGAGCGATCGTCCTGTGTACTGCAGCGACTGCTTCGCCAAGATGCGTGAGAACGGCTGATCTGCTGACTGCACACTGTTAAGTAGATAGAATAACCGCCTTCCGGTACGCCGGAGGGCGGTTTTTATAGCGCAGGATGAGAAAAATCCTGTTGAAAGTTCCGGCATTTTGGGGTATACTATCAGCACAATATTGTATTTGGAGGTTTTCCAACATGATCGAGATCACGAAAGACACCATTATCGGTGATATTCTGGACGTTGCGCCCCAGACCGCGCCCATCTTCCTGTCCATCGGCATGCACTGCCTGGGCTGCCCGTCCTCCCGCGGCGAGACGGTGGAGGAGGCCTGCGCTGTTCACGGCATCGATGTGGATAAGCTGCTGGAGCTGGTGAACGAGGAAGCCAACAAGCCCATCGCCGAGTAAACAAAAAAACAAAGCCACGCATACGCAAGCGTATGCGTGGCCATTTGTGTAGGGAAATATGGAGAGACGACTGCAATTACAACCGCGGCTCCAGCTGCTGGCGGACATGACACCGGCGGGCTGCCGTCTGGCGGATATCGGCACGGACCACGGGTATCTGCCGGTGTGGCTGCTGCAAAGAGAGCGTATCCAAAGCGCCATTGCTGCGGACATCGGCGCAGAGCCTCTGGCGCACGCGCGGCGGACTGCGGAGGAATATGGCGTGGAGGGTATCAGCTTCCGCCTGTGTGACGGGCTGGCCAATATCTCTCCGGAGGAAACGGATACAGTGATCATCGCCGGCATGGGCGGAGAGACCATCATCGCCATCCTGGAAAGTGCGCCATGGACGAAGGACGGCGCGCATACGCTGCTGCTTCAACCCATGACAAAGGCCGCAGAGCTGCGCCGATGGCTATCCGTAAATGGGTACACCTTTACAGATGAGCGACTGGTGTGGGACAAGAATTATCTGTATCCGGTGCTGCGCGTGAACGGCGGCATTTGTCCGGCGCTGACTGAATTACAGACGCTGACCGGTGTTCTGCTGGACGGCGACCCGCTGTATGCGGACTATCTCACCCAGCACATCGAAAAGCTGCTTCATATCGCGGAAGGTCTGCGCCGCAGCGGCAGAGAGGACGCTCTGCACCGAGCAGAGGCCGCGGAAGCATTGGCACAGCAGATAGAAGAAAAGAGGAAAACCCTATGACAACGGTACGGGATATCGAACAGTATCTGTACGCCTGGGCACCGCGGGAATTGGCGGAGAGCTGGGACAATGTGGGTCTGCTGGTGGGTGACCCGGAAGCGGAGGTGCACCGCGTTCTGGTCGCGCTGGACGTAACGCCGCAGGTGGTGGCCGAGGCCATCGAAAAAGACTGCCAGCTGATCGCGGCACACCATCCGGTGATGAACTGTGCGTGGCACCAGGTGCAGGCAGTCCGCACCGATGACCGGCAGGGAAGGGTACTGACAGAGCTGATACGCCACGGCATCGCCGCCATCTGTATGCACACCAATCTGGACGCGGCGGCCGGTGGCGTCAATGAGGTTTTGGCGCAGAAGCTGGGCCTTTCCGACCTGAAAATGCTGACGGAGGAAAAAATAGGGCGGATCGGCACGTTAAAATGTGAAATACCCCTTGTGGAGTTCACCCATTCTGTGATAGAATTGTTAGGATGTAACGGACTGCGCTATGTGGACGCAGGGCGGCCAGTACACCGGGTGGCGGTGGGCGGCGGCGCCTGCGGCTGCTATATTCCGCAGGCTATCGCCGCAGGCTGCGACACCTTTGTGACCTCCGACCTGAAATATAACGACTTTTTGGACACGGAGGGGCTAAATTTGATCGATGCGGGTCATTTTCCCACGGAGAACGTGGTGTGTCCCGCACTGCGAGACCGGTTGGCAGAGGCATTCCCCGCAGTCGACGTCTTATGTTCGACCTCGCACAGCCGCGAGATCATCCAATACTGCATAAAGGAGAAGTAAACCATGTCAGGACATTCCAAGTGGCACAATATTCAGAAGACCAAGGGGGCGGCCGACGCCAAGCGCAGCGCCGCATTCACCAAGATCGCCAAGGAGATCATCGTGGCCGTCAAGCAGGGCGGCAGCGGCGACCCCAACAACAACTCCCGCCTGGCCACTGTTATCGCCAAGGCCAAGGCAGCCAATATGCCCAACGACAACATCAAGCGCACCATCGACAAGGCACTGGGTTCCGGCAATACCGATAACTATGAATCTGTCACCTACGAGGGCTACGGCCCCTGCGGCGTTGCTGTCATCGTGGAGGCGCTGACCGACAACCGTCAGCGCACTGCACCCGAGATCCGCCATTATTTTGACAAATTCGGCAAGGGCATGGGTGCTCAGGGCTGCGTCAGCTGGTCCTTTGACCGCAAGGGCGTGATCGTCATTGACAACGAAGAGGGCGAGCTGGACGAGGATACCGTGATGATGGACGCGCTGGATGCCGGCGCCGAGGATATGCAGGCCGACGGCCCCGTGTTTGAGATCACCACCGATCCGGACAGCTTCAACGACGTGGTCAAGGCGCTGGATGAGAAGGGCTATTCCTTCGAGAGTGCGGAGATCGAGATGGTTCCCCAGAACTACATTGTCATGACCAGTGAGGACGATGTCCGCAGCATGACGAAGCTTCTGGATATGCTGGATGACAATGAGGACGTGCAGAACGTCTGGCATAACTGGCAGCAGGATTGATCGGAGAACATACGAAAGGCGGCCTCGCGGCCGCCTTTATCTATGGGGAGAGTGATTATTTGACAATAGAACGGATCGAGCGTGATGGAAAAGCGTGTGCCGCGATACGCGGCACAGAAAAGGTCATCATCGATGCACAGTCTGCGATGGAACTGCATAAAAGAGACAGGGCAGACGCCCTGTCTCTTTGCATATATCACAGTGTCCGGACGCCGTCCATGATAATGGCGCCGGCCAGGGCGGCCATCTCTTCCGGCGTCTCCTTTGCACCGCCGGAGAGCCACTCCAGCGTCAGCGTCAGGTTGCCGGAGACAATGAAGGAACAGAAATAGTCCAGACGGTCGCTGCTCCCGGAATAGAACCGGGCCAGGAAGTCACGCAGGAAATAACTGCGTAGGATGCCGCAGATACGCTCGGTATACGCCCGATCGCCGTTGGGCCCCAGCAGCACCAAACACAAATCGGCGTTGTCCTGGGCGAAGCGATACAGCTCCGTCAGGTAGGGAAACGCATCGACTTCGCCGGTGGAGTAGGCGTATTTCTTACAGACCAGGATCAAACGCTCGGCCATCTCGTCCTCCAGCCGCTGCAGAAGATCGCTGACGTCCTTATAGTGGATATAGAAGGTCCCGCGGTTGATGTCGGCACGCTCAGCCAACTCGCGGACGGAGATGGATTTGGAGGGCTTCTCAGACATGAGATCCATCAGTGCCTGCCGCAGCTGCCGCTTTGTCTTTCTGACGCGCCGGTCAATACCTCTCTCTTCCATACCAATACCCTCCGCACTCTTTTTGATCTGCCGAATAGTTGACCTTGTGTTGATTTTAGCACAAAAAGGCAGAAAGAACAAGGCTTTTTTACAAAACCGCCTTACTTTGCGGAAGATCAGGCACTTCTAAACCACGGAGACAGCGCATAGAAATAAGGCAACAGACAGCATTCGGAGGATGGCATTATGATGGAGACAACGTCTATTTATCAGGATATGGCTCAGCGTACCGGCGGCAGCGTGTATATCGGCGTTGTGGGACCGGTCCGCACGGGAAAATCCACCTTTGTCAAACGATTTATGGAAACGCTGGTGCTGCCGCACATCGAAAACAGCTACCGGCGTGACAGGGCACAGGACGAACTGCCGCAAAGCGGCTCCGGGCGCACCATTATGACGGCGGAGCCCAAGTTTGTGCCGGAGGAGGCCGTGACGGTGGCGGTGGAGGGGAGCGCCGCCTTCCAGGTCCGGCTGATTGACTGCGTGGGCTATATGGTGGACTCCGCCGTAGGGCAGTTTGAGGACCTGTCGCCGCGGATGGTGATGACACCCTGGTTCGATCACGAGATCCCCATGACCGAAGCGGCGGAGATCGGTACCCGCAAGGTCATTACCGACCATGCCACAGTGGGTGTTGTGGTGACCACCGACGGCACGATCACGGATATTCCTCGAGAGGACTACCGGGAAGCGGAGGAACGGGTCATACGTGAATTACAGGACATCGGCAAGCCCTTCGTGGTGCTGGTAAATTCTGCCCAGCCGGAGGACCCCAGGGCAGCTGCTGCCGCAGCAGAAATACAGACACGGTACGGCGTGACCTGCCGCTGTGTCAACTGCCTGACACTGACGGAGGAAGACATCGGCGATATCCTGCGGGATCTGCTGTATCAGTTCCCTTTACGGGAGCTGGATGTTTTTCTTCCCGAATGGGTAGATGCGCTGCCGGGTGAACACCCCATCCGCAGCGGACTGTACCAGGAGATCGGCGAGGCTGCATCCCAGCTGACACGTATCTGTGCACTGCCGCCATGCTTGGCAGCGCTGTCCCAAGGCGAAAATATTGAGAGTGCGGCAGCCAGCACTATTGATCTGGGCAGCGGCGTGGCACAGGTGGAAATACGGCTGCCGCGGCGTTTGTTCTTTGAAACGCTGAGCCAGCGCAGCGGCTTGCAGGTGGCAGACGACGGCGACCTGATGCAGATCATCGGTGAGCTGGCGGAGGCAAAACGGGAATACGACAAGGTGGCGCCGGCCCTTCGATCCGCCAGGGAGACCGGTTATGGCATCGTAATGCCCGGCGTGGAGGAGCTGAATCTGGAGGACCCGGAGATCGTGCGGCAGGGAGGACGCTACGGCGTGCGGATGCGAGCCAGCGCGCCATCCATACACCTGATCCGGGCGGACATCGAGACGACGGTTTCCCCCATCGTAGGCAACGAGAAGCAGTCAGAGGATATGGTAAACTATCTGCTGCAGGAATTCGAGGGCGATACGGGAAAGCTGTGGCAGTCCAACATCTTCGGCCGCAGCTTCCACGAGATCGTAGGAGAGGACCTGCAGGCAAAGCTGAAGCGTATGCCGGCAGACGCTCAGGCAAAGCTGCGCCAGGCGCTGGAACGCATAATCAACGAGGGCGGCGGCGGACTTATCTGCATTATTCTGTAACACCGGATATATTCTCCATAACAGAGCAGCCGGGCAAACGCCTGGTTGCTCTGTTTAAGGCGGTATATCATAAGAAACTGCACGTTTACAAGGTTTGAAACGTATGGAACATTTGGTTTAGATTTCATTGTTTTTTGAATTTTTCGGTAGAAAAACAGGTGTAAAACCTCAATTATTGTGAAATATTTTTTACTTTTATAGTGACAAATTTATGTAAGCTGGTATAATGTACTTGGAACAAATACGGCCGCCCCGGGCGGTGGAACAAAGGAAGGACAATCACATGGGAATCAAGATTGGTATCAATGGCTTCGGCCGTATCGGACGGGTGGTGCTGCGTATACTTGCGGACGATCCGGAGCGCTTCGAGGTATGCGGCATCAACCTGCGGAAGGCGGACGTGGACTACATGGTCTATCTGCTGAAATATGACTCCGTGTTCCGGAATTTCCCCGGAATTGTGGAGCACGCAGGCGGTGACCTGATCGTCAACGGCCGCAAGATCAAGGTATACAGCGAGTCCGATGCCGCCATGATCAACTGGGCAGACTGCGGCGCGGAGTACATCATCGAGTCCACCGGCGCCAACAACACCACCGATAAGGCCTCCCGCCATTTCAAGGGCGGCGCCAAGAAGGTCATCCTGACGGCCCCCGCCAAGGACGATGCCACCCCTACCTTTGTCTTCGGCGTCAACAGTGATGAATACCGCAGCGATATGCGCGTCATCTCCAACGCCAGCTGTACCACAAACTGCCTTGCGCCGCTGGCCTATGTCATCCACAAGGAGTTCGGTATCGAGCAGTCCCTGATGTCCACCATCCACGCATCCACCGCCAAGCAGAAGGCCGTGGACTCTCGCGGCGGCAGTGACTGGCGCACAGGCCGTTCCATTCTGAACAACATCATCCCGACGACTACCGGCGCGGCCAAGGCCGTGGGTCGCGTGATCCCCTCCCTGAAGGGAAAAATGACCGGCATGGCCTTCCGCGTACCAACCGCAGACGTATCCGTGGTGGACCTGACGGCGCGGCTCAGCAAGACGGCATCGTATGCGGACATCTGCTACGAGGTCAAGCACGCCTCCGAGACGTATATGAAGGATATTATCGGCTATACCCGCGACCAGGTGGTATCCACCGACCTGATCGGCAATCCCTGCCCCTGCATTTTTGACGAGACAGCGGGTATTTCTCTGGATCAGGACTTCGTGAAGCTTATCGCCTGGTATGACAACGAGTGGGGTTACAGCAACATGGTAGTGCGTATGCTGGAGCATATGCACACCGTGGACGAAGCGGACGCCTTTATGGCGCAGGAATAAGCGGCATATATACGATCTCCCCCGGCCCTGCCGGGGGAGATTTCTTGCGTCCGTACCCTTGTCAAGCGGTTCGCCGCGTGGTATGATAGCACCAGTAGGAAAGGTGGATAGGGAGGAGGACATATATGCTTTTGGCCATCGATATCGGCAATTCAAATATTTCCGTAGGGCTGTTTGACCGGGAGAAAACGCTGAAATTTCTGGCATCCATAGACACGGACAGCCGCAAGACAGCAGACCAGATCAGCATTGATCTGATGAATTTGTTTACACTGTACGGCTGTGATATCCACGATGTCAGCGGGGCGATCTTATCCAGCGTGGTACCGCCTATGAACTTCATGATGGAAAAGGCGCTGACGCGCCTTCTGGGCAAGCCGCCCATGGTAGTTGGCGCAGGCATCAAGACCGGGCTGAACATCCGCATGGAATTCAACAGCCAGCAGCTGGGCGCGGATATCGTGGCTAATGCGGTGTCGGCATTGGAAAAATACCCGGTGCCCATCATCATGATCGATATGGGTACCGCCACCATCATCTCCTACATCTCAGAGAAGCGCACCTACGAGGGCGGACTGATGTTCCCCGGCGTGCGGCTGTCGCTGGATGCGCTGTCCCATCATACGGCGCAGCTGCCCAATATCTCGCTGGAGCACCCCCGGCAGCTCATCGGCAAAAACACCGAGGACTGTATGCGAAGCGGCATCGTCTACGGCACCGCCGCCATGCTGGATGGGGTCATCGACCGTATCCGTGAGACGCTGGGCGGGGCGGAGCCCTCTATCGTGGCCACCGGCCCAAACGCACCGGTGATCGCCCGATACTGCCGCAACCACGTGGTGTACGACAAATATCTGCTGATGGAGGGACTGTACGCCATCTATCAGAAAAATGCAAAATGACATACGCGCCCTCCGGCGATACCGGAGGGCGTACCTTTATGTAAAAACAGCTGGAAAGCAAAAATACTTTCCAGCTGTTTATGTATAACGTTTTTACTTAGCAAGCACCTTTTTCAGCTTGACAAAGCGGGGCAGAGAGTCCTGCTTGGGCAGCTCCGGCTCACCCTGGATCAGCGGCAGCGCATACTCGATGAACTGGTGGTTCACGCCATTGCCCTCCTCATTGATCCACTCGCGGGGAATTTTCTTCTCCACGTTGGCGACCTCCACCAGCGGAACGAGCTTGGTGCGGCAGGCATACTTTCCGTTCTGGATACCGCGCTCAAAACCGATCATACGGCCGTTGATGCCGTTGACCGCGTTCTCCACGGCCACCTTGCCGGCCATATAGGACTCTTCGATATCCGTCTCGCTGGCCAGATGGGCGGCGCAGCGCTGAAGCAGGTTCAGCTCGATGCCTCGGACCTTGGCGCCGGTCTCCTCCTTCAGCACTTCGGCCAGAATAGTGGCCAGACCACCCAGTTGGGCGTGGCCGAAGCCGTCGTTGGCGGCCACCTTGGCCTCGGAGACGAAGCCGCCGTCCTCATAGTGGATACCCTCAGACACGGCCACAATGCAATTCCCAGTAGCATTGTAGACCTTCTTGACGTCTTCGATGAATTTGGGCATACTGAAATCCGTCTCAGGCAGATAGATCAGATCCGGGCCCGCGCCATATTCGCTGGCCAGGGCGGAAGCTGCGGCCAACCAACCGGCATGACGGCCCATGATCTCCACCACCACGATCATTCCCTTGTCGTACACGTGTGCGTCCTGATAGACCTCCATAATGGAGGTAGCGATGTACTTGGCGGCAGAGGCGTAGCCGGGGCAATGATCCGTGCCGAACAGATCGTTGTCAATGGTCTTGGGTACGCCCATAACGCGGCACTCGTAGCCCACAGACTGCATATACTGGTTGATCTTATTGCAGGTGTCCATGGAGTCGTTGCCGCCGTTATAGAAGAAATAGCGTACATCGTGCTTCTTGAATACCTCAAGGATGCGTTTGTAGTCCGTATCGTCCAGCTCCGGATCGGCGATCTTATAGCGGCAGGAGCCCAGTGCGGAGGAGGGGGTATACTTCAGCAGGCGCAGCTCCTCGGGATCCTCCTGCCCCATGTCGAACAGCCGATCGTTAAGTACACCCATGATGCCGTGCTCGGCACCCAGCACCTGGGTAATGGCGCCGGACTTCAGCGCCGTGTCGATCACGCCGTAAGCACTGGCATTGATAACGGAAGTGGGGCCGCCGGATTGACCGATAATACACGCGCCGCGCAGTTCTTTCATATTCGCATACCTCCAAAAGCGGAATTTTTGTGTTTACAACGGGTATTTTACCATGTAGAATAGCCGTTGTAAACAGTTTGTGCTTGCAAATCCGTAAAAATATGATACAATAGGAACGTTCCATACAACAGGTGCATACTTGCAAAATTTATCATAAAGGAGACTTTGACATGGCACTGGTAACTTCCAAGGAAATGTTCGCCAAGGCTTATGATGGCGGCTACGCCATCGGCGCATTCAACGTCAACAACATGGAGATCGTACAGGGCATCACCGAGGCCTGCCAGGAGGAGCGCGCTCCCGTGATCCTGCAGGTCAGCAAGGGCGCCCGCGCCTACGCCAACCACACCTATCTGGTGAAGCTGGTGGAGGCGGCGGTAGCGACCTGCCCCGATATCCCCATCGTGCTGCATCTGGATCACGGCCCCGACTTTGAGACCTGCAAGAGCTGCATCGACGGCGGCTTCACCTCCGTCATGATCGACGCTTCCAAATATCCTTTGGAAGAGAATATCCGCATCACCCGCGAGGTAGTGAACTACGCGCACGATCACGGCGTGGTCGTCGAAGCGGAACTCGGCAAACTCGCCGGCATTGAAGACGCGGTGAAGGTAAGCGCCAAAGACGCGCAGTTCACCGATCCGGACGAAGTATACGAATTTGCGACCAAAACCGGCATCGATTCGCTGGCGATCGCCATCGGCACCAGCCACGGCGCCTATAAATTCAAACCGGGCACCAAGCCCCAGCTGCGCTTCGATATTCTGGAAGAAGTGGAAAAGCGCCTCCCCGGCTTCCCCATCGTTTTGCACGGCGCGTCTTCCGTCCCGCAGGATCTCGTGAAGGTCATCAACAGCTACGGCGGCCAGATGCCGGACGCGATC
>OGPG01000995.1_pt1 | contig 22997 bp, 18 predicted proteins | sample 1552851 | NCBI WGS metagenome assembly OGPG01 (sample SAMEA2579909, study PRJEB22360) | human gut metagenome | biome: human gut; feature: human-associated habitat; material: faeces | place: Denmark | collected 2008/2010 | reverse complement strand
GCCGAAGGGCTGCGGCTGCTGACGACGCTCGACGAGAAAACGGCCCTGCTGGAAGAGCTGGGGGTGGATAACGTGATCGTCATTCCCTTCGACAGGGCGTTCAGCGCCTTGTCCGGAGAGGAGTTCGCGGACGATTACCTGATCGGAAAGGTCGGCGCCGAAACGCTCGTCGCGGGCTACAACCACCGTTTCGGCCACGACCGGATCGACTGCGACACGCTCGCGGCGTCGGGACGGCTCCGCGTCGTGAAGGTGGGTCCGTGCAGGGTCGACGGCGAGCATGTCAGTTCGACCGTGATCCGCCGGCTGCTGGATGAGGGGAAAACCGCAGAGGCCGAATTGTTACTTGGATATTCCCTGCAAACCGAAAAATAAAAAAACATGTTAAGTCACGATTGTCAGATACGCGTGTGGTACAAGCACACCGACCAGATGGCCATTTGCCACCATTCGAATTACATCTGCTACTACGAAGCCGCCCGCAGCGAGTTCCTGCGCGCGCTGGGCATGTCGTTCGCCGAGGTCGAACGGCGGGGCATTATGATGCCGATCCTCGAAGTGCAGTCGAAATACCGCAAGCCGGCCTATTTCGACGAACTGCTGACCGTGCGCATCATCCTCCGGGAAATGCCCTCGACACGCATCAATTTCTTCTACGAAATCTACAACGAGCGGGGCGACCTGCTCAATACGGGTATGACCCAGCTGGGCTTCATCTACAGCGATTCGCGGCGTCCGTGCCGCTGTCCGGAATGGTTCCTGGAGCTGATCCGCAGCCGCTGGACCGAATAAGACGCCCCGTTTCGGGTCCGATTCATGCCGCTTCGCCCTGCGAAGCGGCTTTTTCTGCGCCGTGACGGCATTTTCATCGCCCGGAAAGTCCCTCCCCGCAGTCCGGATTCCGGAACCGCTCCGTCGGGGCGGAAGCAAACCGGCGTTCGCTTCTACGCCCGACGGAGCGTACCTTTGGATACTCCCGCTCGGCAATGTTCAAGTAAATTTGACATTGCCATCGCTTATTCGTACCTTTGCGGCTCAATTTGCGACAACTTATGATTTCAATAGACGGCCTCACCGTAGAGTTCAGCGGCACGACGCTTTTCAAAGACATCTCCTTCACGATCGGCGACAAGGACCGGATCGCCCTGATGGGCAAAAACGGAGCGGGCAAATCGACCCTGCTGAAGATCATCGCCGGAGTGCGTTCGGCCACGCGGGGGCGCGTGACCGTGGGCGAAGGCGGGAAAGTGGGGTATCTGCCCCAGCACCTTCAGGTGGAGGACGGGCGCACGCTCGTCGAGGAGGCGTCGCGGGCCTTCGAACACCTGTTCGAAATCGAGCGGCGGATCGCGGCGCTCAACGAGCAGCTCACGACCCGCACCGACTACGAAAGCGAGTCGTACATGCGGCTGATCGAGGAGGTCACGGCCATCTCCGAGAAGTTCTATGCCGTGGACCTCACCAACTACCAGGAAGACGTGGAGCGCATTCTGCTGGGGCTGGGCTTCGAACGGAGCGACTTCACGCGCCAGACCTCCGAATTCTCGGGCGGCTGGCGCATGCGCATCGAGCTGGCCAAGCTGCTGTTGCAGAAACCCGACCTGCTGCTCTTGGACGAGCCGACGAACCACCTCGACATCGAGTCGATCGAGTGGCTGGAGGATTTCCTGATGAACAACGCCAAGGCCGTAATGGTCATTTCCCACGACAAGGCTTTCGTGGACCACATCACCACGCGCACCATCGAGATCGCCCGCGGACGCATCTACGACTACAAGGTCAACTACTCCCATTACCTCGAACTCCGCAGGGAGCGTCGCGAGCAGCAGCAGGCGGCCTACGACAACCAGCAGAAGATGATCGCCGAGACCCGCGAGTTCATCGAGCGTTTCAAGGGGACCTATTCGAAGACCAATCAGGTGCAGTCGCGCGTGCGGATGCTCGAAAAACTGGAACTCATCGAGGTGGACGAGGAGGACCGGTCGGCGCTGAACCTGCGCTTTCCGCCCGCCCCGCGTTCGGGTTCCTATCCGGTCATCACCTCCGAACTGGGCAAGGCGTACGGCGACCACCGGGTGTTCAGCGACGTGTCGATCACCATCGGGCGCGGCGACAAGGTGGCTTTCGTGGGGCGCAACGGCGAGGGCAAGTCGACGATGGTCAAGGCCATCATGGGGCAGATCGACTTCGAGGGCGAGATCCGGATCGGTTACTTCGCGCAGAACGAGGCGTCGGGGCTCGACGAGTCGATCACCGTCTTCAAGACCGTCGACGACATCGCCGTGGGCGACATCCGGACCCGTATCCGCGACATTCTGGGGGCCTTCATGTTCGGCAAGGAGGCCAGCGAGAAGCTCGTAAAGGTGTTGTCGGGCGGCGAACGGACGCGTCTGGCGATGATCAAGCTGTTGCTGGAACCGGTCAACCTGCTGATCCTCGACGAGCCGACCAACCACCTCGACCTGAAGACCAAGGAGATTCTCAAAGAGGCGCTGATGGCTTTCGACGGCACGCTGATCGTCGTCTCCCACGACCGCGATTTTCTCGACGGGCTGACATCCAAAATCTACGAATTCTCCCACGGCCGCGTCACCGAGCACCTCGACGGGGTCTACGGTTTCCTCCGGAAGAAGAAAATTGAAAATATCAGCGAAATCGAACGGCGCAAGGCGTAGACGCCGCGCCTGTGAAGTCCCGGACCCTCGGGATTCCGTGCCGCCCGTCCTTGGCGCAGACAAAACGGCCGCCCTGCAAGGGGCGGCCGTTTCCGTTATTCGATCATCTTTTTGAGCGTCTTTTTCAGCTTGTCGTGGTTGCGCAGGTCGTTGCGCAGTTTGCTGTTGCCGTCCCGGTCGACGAGCACGTAGGAGGGGATGCCGTCGACTTTGAACTTTTCGCACAGATATTTCCATTGCTCCTCGTTCAGCCGGTAATGCTTGCCGGCGATTTTGCCGATCTGGGTCTTGTAGGTCACCAGCGGCGAGGTCTCGTTGGCAAGGTAAATCCACACGATGTCGTCCGATTTCAGTTCCCCGGTTTTCAGCGGCTCGTTGGCCTTGATCGCCGCCTGGCAGGGTCCGCACCAGGTGTTCCAGAAATCGACCAGCACGACCTTGCCCTTGCAGGGCGCGACGATGGCGTCGAAAAGCTTGTCGGGGGCCACGTCGGGCGTCTCTTCGATCTTCACCTTGCCTTCCAGCGCCGCCAGCTCCCTGCGCACCCTGGCCTGAATAGCCTCGCACGCCTCGGCGTAGAACGGATTCTTCAGCGAACGGAGCGAGGCGAGGTCAGCCTCGGTGAGTTCGCAGTTCGCGGCTTTCGCGGCCATCGGAACGGCTTTGCGCAGATCTACGACAAGACCGTTCTCTGCATGGATAATATCCGCCCAGTCGAAAGCCGAGTAGCTGATGGCTGTCCGGTAGTCGGGTTCGAACTCGCCCATCAGCAGTTTCGGGTCATTGATGTCGAACAATCCGCAGACAGCGGCATAATGTTTCGGCTCCAGTGTGGCAAATTTGTAGTCGATCTTTGCATTGCGGTCCCAAAGATTGTTTACCGAGCGGTAGTTGTGTTCGAGAAGACTGCTGCACGTTACCATGACACAGAGAGCCTCCTGCTTGAGCGAGAGCAGGTTCAGTTCCTTCATCATCTCCGACATGCCGCTGCGGGCGACGCTGTCGGTCAGCATTTTGTATTTGGATACGATCATCTGCGCATATTCGTCCGCCGTCATCCGGTAATCCGCGAATTTGCCCGTATAGAAATCGAACCCGATCTGTTTTTCGGCCCTCATGTCGTACAGCATATTCAGGTCGGCATAGGTTCCCGTCGCATACAGCTTACGGTCGTGTGAGGCTTTTCGTTCCTTGCCGCGGCGCTGGACGATGGATTTGCCCTTCTCTGTGAGGTCAACGTAAATATCCGCGGTTTCCCCGGGAGCCGTCCAGAAATTCAGGTGCATCGAGCCGGGACCGGCCGGATTGCCATAGATCAGCGACGGGCCGTACTGCCCGAATTTAAAGGTCGCAACGCCCGTCTCGGGGTCGATGGGAGCGTCTTTGCGCTCGTGACCGGTCAGCATCGAATTGATATAAAGCGTCATGTCCTTGTACATCCCTTCGCGGAATCCTAACAGGTGGATGTTGACCCTCGTTTCGCCGACGGCGAAGATCGGATCGGGCACCGGACCGTCCTTCGGGGCCTTGCGCAGCTCCCGGGGCAGCCCCTCGGGAAATTCGGGGTACTCCGTTTTGCCCGTCAGGTCCACGCCGTAGAGTTTGAAACAGTCGTCGCAGTCCGATTCGATGAAGTCGAACGACTTTGTTCCGCGGGGCAGGGGAGGAAACCGCAGCACGAACGACGCGCGGCCCGACTTCGGCATCCAGAACAGCGAGTCGGGCGTTATGCCTTCGGCCCCGGTGAGCATGAATCTCCGGGCGGGGATTTGCAGATAGCTGTCCGAAGAAATGACGATCCAGTTTTTGGGCCGGTAGTAGGCGTTCATGTGGAGCACGGTCGCCGTGTCGCTCAATTCGACTTTCACGATGTCGAGCGTCTGGGTGTTGGCCGTGGCGATCAGCGGGTTTTCCACGACCCGGTTAGCCGGGGTGCAGGACGGCAGCAGCGCACCGAGCGCCGCTGCGATTAGGAACAGGAGATTTCTCATAGCAGGTTGGTTGGGTTTGTAGTGACAAACAAATGTAGTCTTTTTTTGCTGTTTTTGCAACTGTTTCCGCAAAAAGCGGTTGGATGGCCCGGAACGGAAAAGGGACCGCACTCCGAAAGTGCGGCCCCTTCTCTGCAAACCCTTCAAAAACTATTTTCCGATCAGCGAAATCGAACGCTGGATGAAATCCGTCAGGTTCTTGCCCTTGAGCATGCCGTTGGTCAGCAGCGCAAGGTCGATGATCTGCTTGACGAGCCGGTTTTCGCCGCCGATCTCGCGCAGCCGCTCGTTGCGCTCGTCGCGCAGCGTGACGATCTTCTTCGACAGCTCCTCGCGCGTCGATTTCTCTTCGGGAGTCAGCTCCTCTTCCTTCTTGCCCTTCACCACCTCGTCGAAGCGGTTCTCCTCGGCGACCGCCGCGTCGATCTTCTTGGTGATCGACTTCAACTTGTCGCCATAGGCCTTCTCCGCGTCGGAGAGGATGTCGGCGACGATGGGGTGGTTGCCGTTTACCGCAATGGTGAAGTTGTCGGGCATCTGTCCGTAGAACTGGCTCATGCCGCCTCCGCCGCCCATCGCGGCCATCTCCTTCATACGGCGCATGAATTCGTTCTGCGTGATGACCACGGGCGCTTCATCGGGCGACATGGCCTCGAACGAAATGTTGTAATGGATCTTGTCGTCCTTGGGCATCTGGCTCTCGAATACCGGGCGCAGCAGCTCCTGCTGGGCTTCGGTGAGCGACATCTTGATATTCTCCTCCTTCTGGATCAGCTTGTCGATCACGTCGCTGTCCACACGCACGAAACGGGTCTCCTTGTTCTTCGACTCGTACCAGTTGATATAGTGGTTGTCCAGCTGACCGTCCATCAGCAGCACGTCGTACCCCTTGGCCTTGGCCGCTTCGAGGAACGTGTGCTTCTCCACGGGATCGTCCACATAGAGGAAGACGACCGTCTTGTTCTTGTCGGTCTGGTTCTCCTTCACCTTCTCCAGATACTCCGCAGGCGTGAAATACTTGCCCTCGATGTTCTTCCAGAGCATGAACTCCTGCGCCTTCTCGGAGAACTTCTCGTCGGTCAGGATGCCGTATTCGATGAATATTTTCAGATCGTCCCACTTCGCCTCGTAGTCCGCGCGCATGGTGTTGAACAGCTCCTGCAGACGGTCGGCGACCTTGCGGGTGATGTAGCTCGAAATCTTCTTCACGTTGGAGTCGCTCTGCAGGTAGCTCCGCGACACGTTGAGCGGAATGTCGGGCGAGTCGATCACGCCGTGCAGCAGCGTCAGGTATTCCGGCACGATGCCCTCGACCTGATCCGTCACATACACCTGATTCGAATAGAGCTGAATCTTGTTCTTCTGTATCTCGAAGTTGTTGTGGATCTTCGGGAAATAGAGGATGCCCGTCAGGTGGAACGGATAGTCGATATTGAGGTGGATCGAGAACAGCGGCTCGTCGCTCATCGGGTAGAGTTCGCGGTAGAACTCCTTGTACTGCTCCTCGGTGATGTCGGCGGGCTTGCGGGTCCACAGCGGCTCGACGTTGTTGATGATGTTGTCCTTGTCGGTGTCGACGTATTTGCCGTCCTTCCACTCCTTGACCTTGCCGAAGGCGATGGGCACGGGCAGGAAGCGGCAGTACTTCTTCAGCAGGGCCTCGACCTGCGCATCCTCGGCGTATTCGAGCGAATCCTCCGAGAGGTGCAGCACGATGGTCGTGCCGCGGTCGCGTGCCTCGTCAGTCTCCTCCATCTCGAACTCGGGCGACCCGGTGCAGCTCCAATGTACGGTTTTAGAACCCTCTTTATAGGATTTCGTGAAAATCTCGACCTTGTCCGACACCATGAATGCCGAGTAGAATCCCAGTCCGAAATGTCCGATAATGGCCTGGTTCTTATACTTCTCCATGAACTCCTCGGCGCCCGAGAAGGCGATCTGGTTGATGTATTTGTCCACCTCCTCGGCCGTCATGCCGACGCCGCGGTCGGTCACGGTGAGCGTTTTCTTCTCCTTGTCGGCGGCGACGCGGATCGTCACGTCGCCCAGATCGCCCTTGGCCTCGCCGATCGACGAGAGGGTTTTCAGCTTCTGGGTGGCGTCCACGGCGTTCGAAATCAGCTCGCGCAGGAAAATTTCATGGTCCGAGTAGAGGAATTTCTTGATGACGGGGAAAATGTTCTCCGTCGTAACTCCGATTTTTCCGTTTTTCATAGTCTTATCGTTGTTGTTGTATTGATTTCCGCAGCATTGATCAACAAACGGTGTGCCAGCGAATTTTTTCTGCCATTCTGTCAGCCGGACCTGCCAAAACGGAGCGTCCGGTTGTATAACGGCGCGAATTTTTATACCTTTGGAGGCGTAACGGCCCTTTTTACCGGTCGGGAGATTTCGAATCGCCCGGCCTGTCCGTACCTTTATATAATTAAAACCTTTGCAAATGGATTTTCTGAAACTGGCGAAAAAGCGGTACGCCTGCCGCAAATACCTCTCCAGGCAAGTGGAGCCGGAGAAACTGGAGCTGATCCTCGAAGCGGGCCGCGTGGCCCCCACGGGCGCCAACCGCCAGCCCCAGCGGCTGGTGGTCGTGCAGTCGAAGGAGGGCATGGAACGCCTTGCGCGCTGCACGCGCGATTTCGGCGCCCCGACGGCCGTCATCGTCTGCGCCGACACCTCCGAGGCGTGGACCCGTAAGTACGACGGCAAGAACATTTCGGACATCGACGCGTCGATCGTCACCGACCACATGATGCTTGCCGCCGCGTCGCTGAACCTCGACACGCTGTGGATCTGCATGTTCAAACCCGAAGCCGTCCGCGAAGAGTTCCGGCTCCCGGAACATGTGGAACCCGTCAATATCCTGCTCATCGGCTACGGCATCGGCACTCCCGCCGACCCCGACCGTCACGACCTGCTGCGCAAACCGCTCGCGGAAACGGTCGTATACGAAACCTTCTGACCGGGACGGAATCCCCAAATTCCCCGACGGCAAAGGCGGCGGTTTTTGCGAACCTCCGCATCCGCGCACATCGGAAGATTCCGGCTACAACCGACAGCAAAAAATAAGCGAAGGCCTCACGGGCCTTCGCTTATTTCGTATCTGCGCCGGTCAAGCGCGTTATTTGCTGCGCACGCAGCGCACCATCATCGCCGTCTGCGGGAGAACGCCATTAGCGGAGACAGAGCCTTTGGACGACTCCGTCGACATCAGCCACATCAGGTACGAATACTGCCCCGGCTTGGTCTCACTCGCATCGGGAGTCCAAACCGATATAATATTGGCGGACTTGACCGACAATCCGTCGTTGGTCAACTGTCCGGCGCTCGCCAGATAGACCTCCTGCATGCCGTCGCTGCACATTCTGAACGCATAAGGCTCGAATTCTTTCGATCCGTCGGCGACAAGTTCCAGAAGCTGCTCCGAAGTGGGCATACGCCACGTTTCGGCAGGCGCCACGAGCGAACACGGGTCTACATCGCCGTAGGGAACGTCCGCATAGTTCGGAATCGACTATTCACCGAGTCCGTAAACCACACTCTGATATTTCGTCGAACTCGAAACCGTGCCTTCGAACTTGATGCCGTACTTGCTCTTCCACTTGAAGTACATACCGCGCTCCTTAGGTTCCGCAAAGGTATAGGCCCCGTCGACGACAGTCAGGCAGCCTTCGCTCCAAGTCACCGAGAAGGCGTTCGTCGCGGGGTTGGCCTCCTGCCGGACGCTCTTTCCGGTATCGGAGCCGTTGACCCAGATGGCGAGCGTGCGCTCCTCGCCCGCATTTTCGGGAACCGAGAACGAAACGGTCGGATTCTCCTTCGATCCGTTCTGCGTCAGCTCCAGCCCGTCGCTGCCTTTGATGACCACGGGGAACGACGCAAGGTCGCTCTCGCACTTTACGCTCAGCGTAAACGCTTCGTAGGTGGCTTTCGACGGAGAGTGGGATATGTAATCCACATAGTTTTTCTTTCCCGGCTGTACGAACGAGATACCCGAATAAACCCGGTTGATGAACAGCCGCCATTCACGGTTTCCGACTTCGTCGTTCTTGGGCACGGTCAGCGTAACCTCCGTCTCGGACGGCGATGCGTCGATGGACCGAATCTCCCCGTCCTCGGCTTCGATATCGACCTCGTAAGCCGGGAATTCACCCGGATCGGTCTTGACGGTAAGCTTGAACGAAGCATTGTCCGTCACCGAAGCCGGCGTATGCGACACATAAGAAGGCTGGCGGATATTCTTCACGCAGCGGAGCGAAGCCATGTTCGTGCCCGCAAGATCGTAATCCACCATCGAATAGTCGGCGTTGAGTACATAAATCACACCTTCACCCGCATAATTGGCGCCCAGTCCCCAATATCCGCCGAACTGAGACTTTCCGCTGATCTGACCCGAAGCAAGGGGCGTATAGGCCGTTCCGGCATACGAACCGCCGTCGGACGGCACGCCGTATTTGCTGCCCTGCCGGAAATAGAGTCCGAGATCGGACATCTTGTCGGCAACGGCGAATTTACCGTCCATAAGCGTAACGTTGCCCTTCGCCCAATAGAAACCGGCCGTCAGTACGAGCGCGGCCTCCTGCCGGGCTTCGACGATCTTCGTCCATTGGGGTTCCGCACCCGCATCGGCCATCTCCACAACGATATTGCGTTCGTTCTCGGTATAGTTGCCCGCGATTTCGACGTCGATGCTCTCGGTCCGCTCCGTCACCGCCACCGGATCGCCGACCTTGTCGCCGAGCGTCACGCGGTACTGCCATTCGACGAAAATCGGATCGGCCGCACGGGTCTCGATGCTCGTGGTGAAACCGAGTTTGTAACCGCCGCCGTTGTAAGGAACCGTTTCCGGAATGGTCGTGGAGTCGTATTCGGTTACACAATAGTCTTTTAAGGCAGGCTCCTGTTCAGCCTCGACGATCCGAATCCACCGGGGGGGGGTAGCGGCATCCTCTGTTACAGCCATTTCCACGACGACCGCCCGCGGTTCCTTGCTGTAGTTGGAACCGATGACGACCGATACTTCCGTTTTGGGTTCGGTCACGGCTATCGCATCGCCGACAGCCTCACCGAGCGTCACACGGTACTGCCACGGTTCGAATACGGGAACGACCGGCTGGGAGCGAGTTTCGGTGCGGGTCGTAAAAGTCATCGTGTAGGCACCGCCTTCGGCAGGTATCGTCTCAGGAATGGTCGTCGATGCGAATTCGGTCACCGTATACTCCGTTTTTTTCGTCGGTTCCGTATTGTCGTCCGAACAGGCCGACAATACGACACACAACATGCCCAACGGAAGGCATAAACATTTCCGGTTAAAATAATACAAATCCACAGCAAAACAGGTCCCGTTACAAGTCGAAAACCACCTGAAATCGCAACCAGCATATCATTTTCGCACGCGGCACGAACATCCCTCGAAATCACCTATAGCGCAAAAAGACAGCGGGCCGAAATTCGGTCCGCTGTCTGCGTTGAAGAATCCGTACGGATTCCCCGTTTCGTAAATCATCCGGCAGGTCACTTGGCGTACAGCCGGAACTTCATGCGCCAGCTTTCGCCCGGAGCGACCGCCTGAAAACCTTCGGCCTCAGGGTCCGCGGCGTTCGGGGCGTTCGTCGTCCACGACTGCGGTTCGGGACAGCAGTAGGGCACCCGGCCGCCGTTGTTCCAGATCGTCCAATAGGTCGTCTGCCGATCGACCTCGTAGAAGGTGCGGACGCCCGTACGGAGATTCTCGACCAGCGCCCCCCGGAAAGGCTTGCCGTCCACCTCGATTTCGCGCAGCGTGAAGCCCGCTTCGATCGGCTCACAGTCCGTTACCCGCAATCCGCCTTCGCGCAGTCTGGCGAACTGTTCCGACAACGGCAACTTACGCCCTGTCGGGATATTACGCCCGCTCAGCTCAACTTGTTCTCCAACTGCGACGCGCATCACATAATCCGCCGCCTCACCGCCCGCAAAGGGAATCTGCATCGGCGTATGAAACCCGACGCCCACGGGCATCGGCTCCGCACTGCGGTTGGCGAACATCACCTCCTGCTCCAGCCCTTGGGCCGTAAGGCGGAAAGTGATCTTGCATTTGAACTCGTGCGGAAAGTCGCGGAAAATCGCGTCGTTTCCGGCGTTCGAATAGTAGCGGCACTCCACCAGCACCTCCTCCCCGGTCTCCCAAGCCTTCGACACGGCGAAAGGCTGGCTCTTGAGGATGCCGTGGTGGTAATGGTGCTCTTTGGCGTTCGTGATGGGAAAGCGGTAAGTCCGGCCGCCGAACGTATAACGCCCGTCCTCGATCCGGTTGGGCGGAAACAGGATCGGCAGTCCGAAGACATGCGGCCGTCCCTTGAACGTTTCGACCTCGTCGTCGGCCGGCGCCCGCAGAATCTCGGCGCCCAGCCGCGTATTGGTCAGCCGGATGAGGTTTGCGCCCATGCCCGGAATCAGCAGGGCCGTATAGTCGCCTTTCGAGAACTCGACGGCCTGCATCCCATGCCAGTCGGTACTGCGGAGCATTTTAGAGCAGTTTTTCGATCTTCTCCGCGAGTGCGGCCTTCGACGCGGCGCCGACCTGCTTGTCGACCAGCTCGCCGCCCTTGAGGAAGACGATGGTCGGGATGTTGCGCACGCCGTATTTCATCGTGATCTCATCGTTCTCCTCCACGTCGCATTTGCCGATCAGCACGCGGCCCTCGTATTCGGCGGCGAGTTCGTCCACAATGGGAGCGATCGTGCGGCACGGACCGCACCACTCGGCCCAGAAGTCGATGACGACGGGGAGCTCCGATGAAATTACTTCCTGAAAATTCTCTTTCGTGATTGCTAAAGCCATAATTATTAAGTTTTAAAATGTTATTATGCGATGGAATACTTTATCTCGTTATCGTCCAGATACGAAACCAGCGACTGCGTCAGGCTCACCTTGTGGCTCTTCGAGAAGAGACTGAGCGAAACATGCGCTTCGCGGTCGATCACGCTGATGCGGAAAAGGGTCTCGCCCTTTGCCTCCTTCACCTTCTCCGTCAATTCGCGTACCAGCGTCGGGGTTACGTCCTCGACGGGCAGCAGCACGTTCATCTCCTTGATCATCGTGTCGCGCATCTCCGAGAGCTGCACCATCGAGATGATCTTGAACTCCAGCTCCTTGTCGTTATAGGGCTTGGGCTGGACCCGTCCCCGGACGAAGAGGAAATAATCCGAGAAGAGGTACTTGCGGAAATTCTCGTAATCCTTGCTGAACAGCGCGAATTCATGCGTGCCGTTGTAATCCTCCAGCACGAATTTGCCCCACGGCTTGCCGGTCTTGGTGATGAGGTTCTGCACGCTGACGACCATACCCGCGACGGCTATCTCCTGCCCCTTAAGCGCTTCGAGGTTTTCCAGCTCCGTGAGCTGGGTCTTGCACATGTGGTTGATGATGATCTTGTAGTCGTCGAGCGGGTGCGCCGAGAGGTAGTGACCGATCATCTCGCGCTCCTTGGCGAGCGTTTCGAGCTGGCTCCAATCGGCGCATGCGGGCAGCACGGGGCGCTGGATGTCAACGTGTCCGCCGCCGCCGAAGAGACTCTGCTGGGCGTTGTTCTTCTCGGCCTGAAAACGCTGTCCGTAACGCATCAGCTGCTCGATGAAGGTCACGCCCGTATTGTCGCGCGCGTCCGCACCGAAGAATTTGCCGCGGTGGAAGCCCGATATCGAGTCGAAACCTCCGGCATAGGCCAGATTCTCGAAACACTTGCGGTTTACGGCCGAGAAGTTCACGCGCTCCATCAGGTCGTATATGTCCTTGAAACGGCCGTTGGCGTTGCGCTCCGCGATGATGCTCTCCACGGCGGCTTCGCCGACGCCCTTCACGGCCCCCAGACCGAAGCGCACGTCGCCCGCCTTGTTGGACGAGAAGGTGCGCATCGACTCGTTGATGTCCGGACCGAGCACACGGATTCCCATGCGCTTGCACTCGTTCATATAGAGCGTGAGCTGCTTGATGTCCGCGAGGTTTCGGCTCAGCAGGGCCGCCATGAACTCCGAAGGGTAGTGGGCCTTCAGGTAGCCGGTCTGGTAAGCGACATAGGCATAGCAGGTCGAGTGCGACTTGTTGAAGGCATAGGAGGCGAACGCCTCCCAGTCGCCCCAGATCTTGTCGCAGATCTTCTCGTCGTGTCCGCGCTGCTTACAGCCCTCGATGAACTTGGGCTTCATCTTGTCCAGCACGTCGCGCTTCTTCTTACCCATGGCCTTGCGCAGCGTGTCGGCCTCGCCGCCCGTGAAGCCGGCGAGTTTCTGCGACAACAGCATGACCTGCTCCTGATAGACCGTGATGCCGTAGGTGTCGTTCAGATACTCCTCCATGTCGGCGATCTCGTAGGTCACCGGCTCCTGCCCGTGCTTACGGGCGATGAAGTTGGGAATGTACTCCATCGGGCCGGGCCGGTAGAGGGCGTTCATGGCGATCAGGTCCTCGAAGCGGTTGGGCTTCAGGTTGCGCAGGTGCTTTTTCATACCGGGGGACTCGAACTGGAACAGGCCGGTCGTGTCGCCGCGGGCGAAAACCTCGTAGGTCGGCGCATCGTCGAGCGAAATGCCGTCTATGTCCACATCGACGCCGTGCACCGCCTTGACGTTCTCCACGGCGTCCTTGATGATCGACAGCGTGCGCAGTCCCAGAAAGTCCATCTTGATCAGGCCGACGCTTTCGACCTCCTTGCCCTCGAACTCCACCACGTTCAGCTCGGCATCCTTGGCAATGGCCATCGGCGCGAACTTTTCGAGGTCGTCCTGACCGATAATCACGCCGCAGGCATGCACGCCCGTCTGGCGGATCGAGCCTTCCAGCTTCTCGGCGTATTTGAGCGTATTGCGGATCAGCTGGTTGGGCGACTCGCGCTCGGCGGCCAGCTCCGGAGACTCCTTGTAGACGAAATCGAACGGCGTCTCGCCGTGTTTCTTGTCGGGCGTGACCTTGTCGGGCACCAGCTTCGAAAGGCGGTCGCTCTCCGAGAGGGCCAGCTTCTGCACGCGGGCGACGTCCTTGATGGCCATCTTGGGGGCCATCGTGCCGAACGTCACGATCTGGGCCACGCGCTTCTGGCCGTACTTCTGCACGCAGTAGCGCAGCACGTCGGCGCGGCCGTCCTCGTCGAAGTCCACATCGACATCGGGGAGGGAGATGCGTTCGGGATTGAGGAAACGCTCGAACAGCAGGTCGTATTTCAGCGGGTCGATATTGGTGATCTTCAGACAGTAGGCGACCACCGAACCGGCGGCCGAGCCACGGCCGGGTCCCACCGACACGCCCATTTCGCGTGCGGCGCGGATATAGTCCCACACGATCAGGAAGTAGCCCGGAAATCCCATCCACTCGATCGTGCTCAGCTCGTATTTGATGCGCTCCTCGGTCTTTTCGTCCAGCACGTCGCCGTAACGCATGTGCGCGCCCTTGTAGGTCAGGTCCTTGAGGTAACAGTACTGTTTGGCGACCATCAACCGGTCCGAAAGCTCCTTGTCGCCGGCCACCAGCTCCTCCAGCTCCGGAACGGTGGCGCAGGCGCCGATCTTCGCCAGCATCTCCTCGTCCTCGATCTTCTTGACGAACGACTCGCGCAGTTCGCCGAGGGCGATCGGGAAATCCTCCGGCGGCGGGAAGTTGGGCATCAGCGGGGCGTGCGTCAGCTTGTAATCCTCGCACTTGTCGGCGATTTCGAGCGTCGTGGCCAACGCTTCGGGATGGTCCGGGAAGAGCGCCGCCATCTCTTCGGGCGACTTGAGATACTCTTGAAACGTATAGCGCATACGGTTCGGATCGTCCAGATCGCGGCCCGTATTGAGACAGATCAGATGGTCGTGCGCCACGGCATCCTCGGCGAGGATGAAGTGCACGTCGTTCGAACAGATATACTTGACGCCGTATTTGGCCGCCAGCTCCAGAATCACCTTATTGACGCGCAGCTGGTTTTCGTAGACGTCCGCGTCCTTCTGCGGATCGCCCGAAGGGTGCAGCTGCAGTTCGAGGTAATAGTCTTCGCCGAAGATGTTCTTGAACCACTGGACCACGCGCTCGGCCTCCTCGATGTCGTTGTGCATGATGGCCTGCGGCACTTCGCCGCCCAAGCACGCCGAGCAGCAGATCAGCCCCTCGTGATACTGTTCGATCAGCTGCTTGTCGATACGCGGCTTGTAATAAAATCCCTCGGTAAACGAGTAGGAGACCATCTTGCAGAGGTTGTGATAGCCTTCGAGGTTCTTGGCCAGCAGAATCAGGTGGTCGCCGGCCTTCTCGTCCTTGTCCTTCTCGAAGCGGTTTTTCACCACGTAGACCTCGCAGCCCAGAATCGGCTTGACCCCGGCGTCCGTGGCAGTGTCGTGGAAGTTCTTGACGCCGTACATGTTGCCGTGGTCGGTAATGGCGATGGCGTTCATGCCGAGGGCCTTGGCCCGCTTGATGAGCGGCTTGATGGCGGCGGCGCCGTCGAGGATCGAATACTGGGTATGTACGTGCAGATGGACGAAATCGGGCATGGTTCTAACTCCTGTTTTATGGCTGAACAAAGATAGCGATATTTCCGCAGATTTCGTGGCAGGGCTATTGCATTTTATCAACAAAATGCTTAACTTTAAATATCCAACCAATACCGAGAAATTATGCAAGACGAAACCATGGTTGTATTAGCGGAATACAACACCATCACCGAAGCCGAGATCGCCAAATCGATGCTCGACAGCGCAGGTATCTGGTCGATGATCCGCAACGAATATATGTCGGCCATATACCCCATAGGCACCATGCCCGCACAGGTCGTCGTCCGCGAGGAGGACGCCGAGAAAGCCAAAGCGATGCTGCGGCACAGATAGAACGGCAAGAGCTTCCGGAGGTTCCGGAAGCTCTTGTTTTATCGTCGGGGCGGTCGGCCCGCCAACGGGACGGTCTCACGCTTCCGCCGGCCGGATTCGTCTCCGCCCGGCGTTTCGGGAGCGTCATTCGGCCATCCCCAGAAAATTGACCCCGTATTCATAGGCGGTCCGCTGGGGCACTCCGCGCACCTTGCGGGGCGTCCATTTGCCCTTACTGCTCCTGATGACGCGGATCATCTCGCGCGACAGCTTCTCGTCGGGCGACTTGATTACCTCGCCGATGGTGATTTTCCCGTCGGGTTCGATGTAGAAGCGCACGCGCACGACGCCTTCGCCCTTCGCGCCGCGGCCGGTGAACCTTCCGTCATAACGCAGGCGCATCGTCAGCCGCCAGCTGTAGGTCGTCGGCTTCCCGTCCTTCATCGCCGGAGTCCACTTTTCGAGCCGCCCCAGCGCCTCGGTCATCGCCTCGCGCGTGCGGGGCGTCGCCGGCTCCACGCCGACCGAATCCTTTCCTTCGCACGTGTTGTCCAGAAACCGCCACTGCGTCACATTTCCCGTCTCATCGACCGTAAAGCCAACGACGACCTGCGACGAAAACTCGGCGGCGGGAATCTGCGCCGCATCGACGATCTTCTCGGTCTCGCCGATAAGACGCGCCATAAAAACGCTTCGCATCCGACCCCTGAAAGCGGGGCGGCACGGTCTCCTGAGCCGCGGCGCCGCACCACACGGCCAGCGCCGACAAACAGATAGCCATTCGCTTCATACTGCTGTTGTTTTTCAAGGTCATTCGTTCCAAATCCGCCACGAGGCCTCGGCCTGTTCGCGCAGCATCGTTTCGCCGTTGAGAATATGCGCCCCCCGCTGACGTCCGTAGTCGAGGAACTGCGTCAGGGGCGGGTTGTACACCAGATCCAACAGATAGTGTCCGGGCGTCACGAAACCGTAGGGAATCCGCGGCGCGGCATCGACGGCGGGGTAGGTCCCCACGGGCGAAGCGTTGACGATCAGACGGCTCCGCTCCACGACTTCGCACGGCAGATCGTCGTAGGTATAGTTGCCCTTCGCCGTGTCGCGCGACACCAGATCGAACGGGATTCCGCGCTCGGCCAACACATACTGCACGGCCTGCGAAGCGCCGCCCGTCCCCAGCACCAGCGCATGTTCGGGCTGTTCCCCGCCCAGCAGTTCGTCGAGCGAGGCGCGCAGTCCGACCACATCCGTATTATGGCCCGTCAGCGAGCCGTCGGCCGCACGGCGCACGCAGTTCACGGCCCCGATCATCCGGGCGTCGTGGGAAAGGGCGTCGAGCAGCGGCATCACCTCGCGTTTGTAAGGTATCGTGACGTTGAATCCGCACAGGTCGGGCGTACGGGCCAGCAACCCCTCCAGCGCGCCGATGTCCGGCAGTTCATACAGCGCATAGGCGCAGTCCGCAATCCCTTCCCGTTCGAATTTGGCGGCGAAATAGGCAGCCGAAGCCGAGTGCCCCAGCGGGCGTCCGATCAGTCCGTAACGACGCATGGCCTACTCCTCCCGTTTTTTCACGACGATACGCGCCGCCAGCTCGATGCAGTAGATCGTGAGAAACCCCACGACGCAGAGCACGACGGCCTCGCCCAGCAGGGCGTCCTGCTGCGCAAGGGCTTCGAAACGCCCCGGCGCTACGTTGCGCTCAACGAGCGGCATGATCTTGCCGTGGCTGTCAGTATAGGTCTCGACGACCTCCTTCCACGGCCACACCTTGTTGAGCGAACCGACCATGAACCCCATGAGCACCGCGACCGTCACGTCGTGCCAGTGCTTCAGCAGCCATGAGAGCAGGTGCGAAAAGCTGATGATGCCCGCCGCGGCGCCCACGACGAAAATCACGATGACGGGAACGTTCAGATCGCCCACGGCCTGCATGATGAACTGGTACTTGCCCAACAGCAGCAGGATGAAGGCGCCCGAAATACCGGGCAGAATCATCGCACAGATGGCGATCGCGCCCGAAAGCAGGATAAACCACCGCGTATCGGGCGTCTCGGCGGGCGTGGCGACGGTGATCCACCACGCCGCGGCGGCGCCGATCAGACATGCCGCGACGGTCTGCACCCGCCAGCGTCCGATCTGCTTGGCCACCAGCAACGCCGAAGCGACGATCAGACCGAAGAAAAACGACCAGATGGCGATCGGATGGTTCGTGAGCAGGTAGGTCATCAGCCGGGCCAGCGAGAAAATCGCAATGGCGATGCCCAGCAGCACGGGCAGCAGGAATCGGCCGTTGATATGCCGCCAGAATTCTTTCAGCCGCAGCGTGCCGAGCAGCCGCAGGGCGGTGGCGTCAACGCTTTTGATCGACTCGATCAGTTCTTCGTAGATGCCCGAAATGAAGGCGATCGTGCCGCCCGAAACTCCGGGAACGACGTCGGCCATGCCCATGGCGCAGCCCTTGAGCGTAAGTAACAGATATTGGGAAAACTTCATAATCCTGAATTTAGCCACAAATATACGAAAATTGCGGGAATCGCACACACTCCGCCAACAGACGCTCCGCACGAAGAGAGCGTGCGACAGGTTTCCGGCATCGAAAACACCCCCGCCAGAGCCAAACTCCGACAGAGGGGGGGGGAATCGTTGAAACCGGACATGCCCGACAGCCTTATTCCGGCCGGGAAGGCTATACGCCGACCTTTTCGCGCTCCCGACGCTCGAAGAATTCGGGTTTGCTGCGCCGGATAAACGCGACGACCTCGCTCAGTCCGTCCGAAAATTTCTCGAAATCCTCCTTGTACAGGAAAATCTTGTGCCGGTCGTACGAAAAACTGCCGTCGGGGTTGGTCACCTTGCGGCTCTCGGTTATCGTCAGGAAATAGTCGCCGCCGCGCGTGCCCCGCACATCGAAAAAGTAGGTGCGCCGGCCGGCTTTCACGGCCTTGGTCAGAATCTGGTCTCCATATTCCTCCGCGGCGAGGCGAGGCGTTGTCTGGGGTGTCATGGCGTGGTAGTTTTGGGATTGGGCTAGGATTAATTTTGTATAACGAATATAAGCAATTTAATCCTAAAATCCAAAACTTTCCGCCTTAATTTTCAGGCATCAGCAGCGGGGCTCCCTCACGTTCCCAGCCGCCGAGAATCTCCACCGCACGCCGATAGGCGCCGTTCTGCGCCGGGTTCATCACCCGGTAGAAAGCCCCCGTATCGAACAGCCGCTGCGCCACGAGCGCCTTCAGCTGGACGCGCATCAGCGGCTCCGATGCCGCAAAACCCGCCTCGTCGAACTCCACGCCGCGCTCCGCCCCCAGCGCCGTCAGGCCCGTGAGCATCTCCTTCCCGACGCCGAAAGCGGCGTCGAAAGCGGCGAAATCGGGGTAGGCGCGCTCCAGCCTGCCGCGCTCGCGGTCCATGTACGAGATGACGTATTCATTGACCACGCCGCGGCGGATCAGATTGGCGTAGTAAACCGAGAATCCCGCAGTATCGGCTTCGACCATGACATCGGGACGGATGCCGCCGCCCCCGTAGACCGTGCGGCCCGTGCGCAGCGTACGGTAGGCCGGAGCCCCGGCGTCGAGGGAGCCGCGCGTGGCATCGTCGTAGCGGCGCAGGTGGTCGAGGTAGTACTCGCGGCGCTTCCCCTTCTCGTAGGGACGCTGGATGACGCGGCCCGAAGGGGTGTGATAACGGGCCACGGTGATGCGCACGGCCGAACCGTCCGAAAGGCCGATCTGCCGCTGCACGAGCCCCTTGCCGAAGCTCGGGCGGCCTACGACCACGCCGCGGTCCCAGTCCTGCACGGCCCCTGCGACGATCTCCGAAGCCGAAGCCGACGATTCGTCGATCAGCACCACGAGACGTCCCTTGAGGTCCTCGCCGTTGGTCTGGGCGCGGAACGACGACGCCGGAACGGCGCGCCCCTCGGTCGAGACGATCACCGCGCCGCGCGGCAGGAAGAATCCCGCCATCCCGATCGCCTGCTCCAGCAGGCCGCCGCCGTTGCCCCGCAGGTCGAGGATCAGCCCTTCGGGCCGTCCCAGCTTGCGGTAGGCCTCGGTGAATTCGTCCATCGTGGTGCGGCCGAAGCGGTTGACCTTGATATAGCCGATGCCCTCGCCGGCCAGATAGGAGGCGTCGACGGTGTTCAGGGGAATTTTGTCGCGGACGATCACGAAATGAAGCTGTCCGGGCGTGCCGTGGCGCACGACGTCGATTCCGACCTTCGTGCCGGTCTTGCCCCGCAGGTGTTTGGGCACGTCCGTGCGGCTCATCCCCACGGCGTCGAGCGTATCAATGCGCACGATGCGGTCGTTGGCCCTGACGCCGACCCGTTCGGCTGGTCCCCCGGCGATGGTGTTCACCACGATCACCGTGTCGCGCAGGACGTTGAACTCCACGCCGATGCCGCTGAATTCCCCGTCGAAACTCTCCTGCACGCCCTTCATCTCCTCGGCGCCGATGTAGGCCGAGTGGGGGTCCAGCTCTTCGAGCATGCCCGTGATGGCGCCCTCGACGACGGGTTTCATCTCCACCTCGTCGACGTAAAGACCCGAAAGATAACGGAAAACCTGCGCGAGTTTCTGGAACTGGCGCGCATCGTCCTCGTTCTGCGCCGCGAGGGGCAGGACGGAGAGGGTAGCGAGTATGACGAATAATCGGCGCATGATTCGATTCAAAATTCACAATTCATAATTCACAATCCGACTTTGCGGCAAAAGCCCGCAGGTCGGCTTCCGCAACCCTGCAATCCCGAATTCTCGATTATGAATTGCAGATTTCGGTTGCCAGCTTGTCTAACGAAACCTGCCGCTGCTCACCCGTGCGCATGTCCTTGACGGTTGCGGCTCCGGCCTCCAGCTCCTGCGACCCCACGATCACCACATAGGGGATGCCGCGGCGGTTGGCGTACTCCATCTGCTTCTTCATCTTGCCCGCCTCGGGGTAGATTTCGGCGGCGATTTCACGCCCGCGCAGCTGACGCAGCAGCGGCAGCACGGCGGCCTCCTCCTCCGCGCCGAGGTTCACGAACAGCACGCGGGTCGAACTGTTGACCTCCTCGGGGAAGAGCGAAAGTCCCGTCATCACGTCGTAAATGCGGTCCGCACCGAACGAAATGCCTACGCCCGACATATTGGGCATGCCGAAAATTCCCGTCAAGTCGTCGTAACGGCCGCCGCCGCAGATCGAGCCGATGGCGAAATCGAGGGCCTTGACCTCGAAGATCGCACCGGTGTAGTAGTTCAAACCGCGTGCCAGCGAGAGGTCCAGCTCCACCGTGAGGTCGATGCCCAGCCGCCCGACATAGCCGAAGACGGTCTCCATCTCCTCGATGCCCTTCATGCCCGCCTCCGAAACAGCGAGCACCTCTTTCAGCTGGTTGAGCTTCTGCATATTGTCGCCGCTCAACTCAAGTATCGGTTGAAGTTTGTTGACCGCCTCCCGATCCAGGCCGCGCTCCATCAGTTCGGCCTTCACGTTGTCCAGTCCGATCTTTTCCAGCTTGTCGATGGCGATGGTGATGTCCATCATCTTGTCGGCATGGCCGATGGCTTCGGCGATGCCGAACAGGATCTTGCGGTTGTTCATCTTCAGCGCCACGCGGATGCCGAGGGCCTTGAACACCCGTTCGACGATCTCGACCAATTCGACCTCGCACAGCAGCGAGCGCGTGCCGATCACGTCGACGTCGCACTGGTAGAATTCGCGGTAGCGGCCTTTCTGCGGCCGGTCGGCGCGCCACACGGGCTGAATCTGGTAGCGTTTGAAGGGGAACGTCAGTTCGCCCTGGTGCTGCACGACGTAACGCGCGAAAGGCACCGTAAGGTCGTAACGAAGTCCTTTTTCGCAGATTTTCGACGCGCTGCGCACCTCCTCGTCCGACAGTCCGGCGGCGTAGTCGCCCGAATTGAGAATCTTGAACAGGAGCTTGTCGCCCTCGTCGCCGTACTTGCCCAGCAGGGTCGAGAGGTTCTCCATCGAGGGAGTTTCGAGCGGCGCGAACCCGTAGGCGCGGAACACCCGGCGGATCGTGTCGAAAATATACTGGCGGCGCATCATCTCCACGGGGGAGAAGTCGCGCGTGCCCTTGGGAATCGAAGGTTTCTGCATGATTACTTTATTTGTTTCACTATCTGTTGTTTTTTATCCATATAGGCCGACCAGCCTCCGCTTTCTTTCACCCGCAGATACGGAGACAGAGGCGCCAACCGCCGACGCAACTCCTGATCGTCGCGTCCGAAAAAAGCCTTCACGATCGGAATAATCCGATCCATTCGTTCCGTTTCGTACATCTCCACACGGCGGAAGAGGCGGTCGATTCCAAGAAAACGTTTCTGCACGGGATAGATGTAACCTACCCAATAGCTGACCTTCCGGCTGCCGGCCAACCCCACCGAAATGAACACGGAGCGGTCGGTTTTCAAATCGGTGACGGAAACCGTTGGCGACAGCGTCGGGTTCCGCTCGGCCAGAACGGCCTGATCGTACCACGGGAAACGTTCGATCTCGGCAAGGAACCCATCGAGATCCGTCTCGCCCTTTATATCGGACTCCTCCTGCGCCATGCCAGCCGTCTGCACATCCCAGCAGAAAGCGTCGATGCAGGGATTCTCCCGAGCGCACGATAAAAATGCAAACATCCCCATAGCCATCAACGCATATTTTCGCAATACGCACGACACAGCCGACGGATTACTCCATCAATTTCTTGTATTTCACGCGGTGGGGCGTCGTATCGCCTCCCTGCGCCTTCTTCCACTCCTCGTACTCGCTGTACGATCCCTCGTAGAAGACCACCTTCGAGTCGCCCTCGAAGGAGAGGATGTGCGTGGCAATACGGTCGAGGAACCAGCGGTCGTGGGAGATCACCACGGCGCAGCCCGCGAAGTTTTCGAGACCCTCCTCCAGCGCACGGAGCGTATTGACGTCGATGTCGTTGGTCGGCTCGTCCAGCAGCAGCACGTTGCCCTCCTCCTTGAGCGCCAGCGCCAGATGGAGACGGTTGCGCTCGCCGCCCGAAAGCATGCCGCACTTCTTCTCCTGATCGGCGCCAGAGAAATTGAAGCGCGCCACGTACGCGCGGGCGTTGACCTGCCGGTTGCCCAGCATAATCAGGTCCGTGCCGCCCGAAATCACTTCGTAAACGGTTTTCTCAGGGTCGATCGACTTGTGCTGCTGGTCCACGTAGGCCAGCTTCACGGTCGGCCCCACGCGGAACGATCCGCCCGTCGGCGTCTCCAGCCCCATGATCATCCGGAAGAGGGTGGTCTTGCCCGTACCGTTGGGTCCGATCACGCCCACGATGCCAGCGGGCGGCAGCGAGAACTCCAGATGCTCGTACAGCACCCGGTCGCCGAACGCCTTCGACACGTCGTGCGCCTCGATCACCACGTCGCCCAGACGCGGACCGTTGGGTATGAATATTTCGAGTTTCTCCTCTTTCTGCTTGGCGTCCTCGTTCATCATCTTGTCGTAGGCCGACAGACGGGCTTTCGACTTGGCGTGACGCCCCGACGGC
>OGPG01000973.1_pt1 | contig 23448 bp, 24 predicted proteins | sample 1552851 | NCBI WGS metagenome assembly OGPG01 (sample SAMEA2579909, study PRJEB22360) | human gut metagenome | biome: human gut; feature: human-associated habitat; material: faeces | place: Denmark | collected 2008/2010 | reverse complement strand
ACCGCATCGCCAAGACCTACCGCAGCGGCGCATACGGCACGATAGGCACGTATGCAGGGCTTAACCTGCTGGTGTGCAGCGAATATACCATTGACGGCTCATTCGAGCGCAACACGTTCTTTGTCGAGGGCGTAAGCGGGCTGAAATACCGCTACGGCGTATCGGGCGCCTTGCCGCTGGGTTTCGAGGAATCGGCCCGCTATCCGCAGGCCGCCCTCCAAAAACTGCCCGGCATGGTCGAGCAGCAACGGCAGAAGATTGCCAAGCTGGAGAGCGAAATCCCCGCCTTGCAGGGAATCATAGCCCGCAAGTGGAACAAGGCGGACGAACTGGCAAGGCTCAAACAGGAGTGCGACACGCTGCAGCGCCGGATCGACGAAAGCATGAAAAAGGCCGAACGCAACCAGACCGGGCTTTCCGGCCGCGAGGTTGCCGATAAAGCGGCCTGACCGTAATTCATCAATTTAACCTTTCCCCTCTGCCCTGTTGCGATAACCCGGCAGAGGGATTTTTATGTTCCGGTTTCCCGGGAGGCTGGTTCCGTTATAACTCGCATTTCGCGGGAACCTTTTTCCGGAGTGGCGCCTTGCTGTCGGGTTATTCGCTCTGAATAGCCATATCTGCATAAAATACCTCTTTCAGGACATATAGGTATTCGTCCAGAATGCGGTTAATGTTCTGTTCTATATCCGACTTCAAGAAGTCTTTTAACGTGCACGTATAGGTGTGAGAACGCCCGTACTTTATATCGGATACGGCAATTTCCACATCTTCCGATCGCTCTTTCAAAATAAGCGTGATTTTGCAGTGGTCGCCCTCCCGTACATAATACTCGCAGTTCGTGTCCGGATTGACCCCATCGGGATATATTCGTTCAAATCCGCAATGGATAGCATGGCGAAAATGAACTTTTTCTTCTTCGAGAGTTTTCATGGATAGAAATGTTTTATGGTATTGTTTGTTGTGCAATATATTATACAAATATAGTGAAAATACGGACGTTCCGGCCGTTTCATCGGGCAGCGAGATAGAATTTTCGTTTTTCGATACGACTTTCATCGTAGGCGGGTAAATGCAATTTTATCCTTTTTTCCTGTGCCGAGTCACATCTGTTCTCCTTCCTCGGCAAAATCACTTTTCTATATACCAGACGGCTGCTTCCAGTTATACCTGCTCTCATCTTTCCCTTTTATCTGTATTCCTCCCTTTGTACAATGGAAATCCCGCCGCAATGCAACGGCCGCAAAGCCCGACTCTTTTCCCCGCAAAGTTGTCGGCATCTTCGGTTTTGCTGCAAGGCGGATCTTCGATTTCCCGATGAAAAATCTTCCTTCTCGTGGCCTTCGAAGCGTATTTTTCAAGGAATCCTTGCATAAAAACTTCGATGCCGGGTATCGGGCGGAAAAAATAATCGAACCTTCCGGCGATTGATTGGACCGGAGGGAAAAAAGAACTTCAAAACGATTTGACGATGAAAAGAGATTCGCTTTTTGACAAATGGTTCGCTTTCAATTACCAGCGGTTGCGGGCCGTATTCGGACGCTATCTGAACGAAGACGCCTTTCACGACGCCTACCTGTCCATGAAAAGATCGTGCGCATCTTCGGAGGTCGCGGTCGAGAATTTCGAGCCTTATTTTTTCGGCGTGTACAAGAAATGCAAATCGAAGTGCCTGCACGGCGACAGCCGCTACCGCCACCCCGAAAAGGATCATTTCTTTTTGCTCATGCCGGAAGAGGAAACCCCCTCGGTCGAAACGCTTGCGGCCGCCGACAGGCTCGCTTACGACATCCTTTCGTTCGTTCGGAGCAAATACCCCCGCAAGGACTACGAACTGTTCCGCTTGAAAACCTATGAGGCGAAATGTTCCTTCCGCAACCTTTCCGCCTATGCGGGGATTTCCGCCGATGCGGTGCGTCAGCGGGTAAGCGGAATCGCGGATACCCTGCGGAACCACCGGAATTTCTCCCGAAGATACGCCTGCGTGACTATGTAATTCGTCTAACCTTAAAATAAGTTCGGAAAAAATGAAACTCGTAATTTACAACACCGAGAACAGCCGCACGGCCGAAGACCGTATAGGCCGCAGAAGCATCCGCTTCAACAATATCAACGGCAGCATGTACCTGTCGTACCAACTGGTAAAGGATTTGGATGTCAGGCCGGACGACCGTTTGGAGTTCGCCCGCGACGAGGATAACCCGAAATCGTGGTTCCTGCACAAGACGGCCGACAAGCTGGGCTTCTCCCTGCATACCGACAAAGGCGGCGCCCGTCTGATAAACAAGTTCATTTGCAAGTCCGTATTGGATATTGTGAAAGTCGGGCAAAGCGCCACCTTTTTGGTGTCGAAAGACCCCGTACATACGGAGCAGGGCGTTTTCTACAAGATCATGCTTTCCTGTCCCATAGTCTCGAACCGCAAGCCGAAAGGCAAGTCCGCCGCCCGCTCATAAGGGGATAGCCCCTGCTCGGTCTTTGTCATCCGTCCGGTGGGTGGAAGCCTCCCGGACGGACGGCGGGCCTTGCCCGGAATACCCCTTTTTATCACGGACCGGATCATCCGCCCCTTTACAGCCGCGCTGCCGCGTTTATCCTTTTCTATCGTTTCCCTCCGCCGCTTATAGCCGGCTTTTCCTTCTCCCTTTTCTATCCTTTCTCTTCTCCGCTCTTCCCGCTCCATTTCCCGTCGCCGTTCGGGTTTTCCCGGATGCAAAGGTCGGCTGCCGCGCTTGATCCTCCGGCTTGAAGTGCATTCCCGGCCAAATTCTTCCTTCTGCGAAGCGTAATTGGGCCGGTAAAGCCGTCGGATGAAGCTCATCCGACAGCCATGAACCGCATCCGTAAAAATCCCGAAGCGGTTCCGCCAGCGAACGAACCGAGCAAAGGGAAAAAGAAACGACGATTTTCAGGTAACGGCAGAACTAACCAACCTGCCACAAACAAACTTCTATTATGATACATACACACACGATCGGACGCATCGGCAAGGACTGCAGGGTCATCACGGGTACGCACGGCTCATTCATGGCAATGGATATAGCCGTGGACGATTATTCGAAAGGGCAGAACGTCACTACATGGGTCAGGGTCAAGAGCAACCGCGAGAACCATATCCGCCTGGCCGAGTATCTGACCAAAGGACGGCTGGTGCTGGTCGATGGCACCCTCTCCGCCTCGCTGTGGGAGGACCGCAACGGCAATAGCCAGACGCAGCTTACCATCACGGCGGACTCGATCGCCTTCATCGGCGCCGGCAAACGCGACGCGGCCGGAGCCCGGGCGGAGGACAACGCCCCGGCGCCCTCCGCTGCGCCGCAGGACGACACGGACGACCTGCCTTTCTGATATAGCCGCCATATCGCAGGAAGTCAAGTCTTACTAAATGTAGTATATACTATACATAGTACATTAGTATCTCTCCTTACGGGTACGGGTTGTAGTATATGCTACATTTAGTATCATAGTAAAGTAGTAAATACTATGTTCCTTAAATGCGTATTTGCGTAAAATAGTATTCGCTAATTATAGTATTTACTAAAAATAGTATTATCTTTGTACATGGAATAAAAGAGTGAGAACGATGACGAAAATCATTGCTGTCTTGAACCACAAGGGTGGGGTCGGCAAGACGACCACTACCGTCAATCTGGCTGCCGCACTGCGGCAGAAGAAAAAACGTGTGCTGGCCATCGACATGGACGGCCAGGCCAACCTCACGGAATCCTGCGGCCTCTCCATCGAGGAGGAGCGGACCGTTTACGGGGCGATGAAGGGCGAGTACCCCTTGCCGCTGGTTGAGACGGAGGGCGGCTTTACCGTCGCACCTTCCTGCCTCGACCTCTCGGCGGCCTTATCAACGAGCCGGGGCGCGAGCTGATCCTCAAGGGGCTGATCGCCCGGCTGCCCGACGGCCGGAAATTCGATTACATCCTGATCGACTGCCCGCCCTCGCGGGGTCTGCTGACACTCAACGCCCTCACCGCAGCTCACTATCTGATTATCCCCGTTCAGGCCCAGTTCCTCGCCATGCGCGGCATGGCCAAGATCACGAACGTGGTCGCCACTGTCCGGGAACGCCTGAACCCGGCGCTGGAGATTGGCGGCATCGTCATCACCCAGTTCGACGGACGTAAGACGCTCAACAAGAGTGTGGCCGAGCTGGTCAAGGATGCGTTCTGCGACAAGGTGTTCCAGACGGTCATCCGCGACAACGTGTCGCTGGCCGAAGCGCCCATCAAAGGCAAGGACATCTTCGAGTACAGCCGCAATAGCAACGGCGCCAAGGACTACATGGCTTTGGCGCAAGAGGTACTGAAATTAAAGTAGACCGATATGGGCAAGAGCGATTTATTGAAAGACAGCATGAAGACCGGACTGGACGGGCTGCTGTCGCCTACCGGGAAAACCCCGCAACCGCAGCGTCCGGCAGCGCCCGTCGCGGAAAAGGAGCCTGCGGTGCATTGCATTTTCGTCATCGACAGGAGCATCCATACCCGCATGAAGTACCTCTCCATCGAAAAGGAGGTCTCCCTGAAAGAGATCGTGAACGAGGCTATGAAAGAGTACCTGGCAAAAAACGGGAAATAAGGGAGCACCCCTTATTTCCCGTTTTTATGCCCGTAACGTTTCCGTCATCACATTCCGACAGCGGCGGTTACAACATATCGTCCATCGACAAGCCTTTGTAGGAAATCAGGCATTGGAAAATCCGGAAGAAAACTTTTCGCCCGAAAAAAGACACCCCGCGAAAATTTTCGCGGGGCATTCTTTTTTCGATTCCGGCACAATCCCGTCAGCACCCTCTCGGGCCGCAGCATCCTCCTCTTCTGTGGTGTTTCCGACCGTGGTGCCCGTAATCGCAGCAATGCCCGTCGTGGTCGCAATCGCGGCATTCCCGGCATGCCTCGTTCCCCTTGCAGCCGCGGCAGTCGGAACAATCCGTGTTGCAGGTGCACTTTTCACAGTCGCACTCCTCGCAGCAGCACTCCACTTTCGCTTTGCCATCCTCTTTCTTCTCTCCGTCCTGAGCCGTAAAGGCGGTGAGGGAAAGTGCTCCGACAAGGAACAGGCATCCAAAAATGAACTTTTTCATAACTCGTATCTAAAAATAAGTGAAACACATATATTCTCCAAACGTCCGGCCTACCGTCGACATTGCATCCCTTTCAGTCTTTCTGCCGTATCCTGTACAAATATAATAAAATTCCTCCGGATTCCAAATTCGGAGGAATGAACCTTCTGCCCAAAGCGTGTTGTCCGCTCTCTGTCCAAGACGTCCCTACCTGCCGTATCTACTGACGCAGCATTCGCCAGGCTATAATTCGTTATGCGAAAGAATCTTCTCCGCACCTCGGATAGGGTGCTCCCCGTCGAGCGGCAGAGCCTGTTTTTCCTGTTTTCAGGTTCACTTCGCCTCTCTTCCCTGCCGTTCTCCCCTGTACTTCGTTTTCCGCTGGGAAGCCTCCCGGTCCCGGAAAGGCCCGGCCGATGCGCCGTACGGCCATTACCTACCCGGATTTATAATCCGGTCTGTCCATGAGGCCGCGGTCTTTCGTCCGCACTCCCCGATTGTGCCGTAAAGATAGAAAATGCGAGTTTTGCAGGCCAGGAAACGGCCCGCTTTTTTCTGCGGACCATCCTATCCTGTTGTACACTGGAGCCCGACCGCATATAACGGCTCCCGCCTCTATCGGACTGAAACTCGCCCAATGGATGACAGCGCCGAAAAAGCTTACGACCGGAAGATCGACAACGAGCGATAAGGAATGCGGCGACAGCTATCGGGACGAAAAAGAGACAGGAACGGCCGGGCGCATCCGGCGTCCGGCTATGCCATGAACAGCAGTCCGATAACGCAACCGGTCAAAAACTGCACCCCGCGGAGAACCCGTAATACCCTCCCTTTACCGGAGCGGCTACCGGGGTGAAAACAATGTTATATTCTTTCTTCCTCTTTTTCTGAAAGGCTTTTTGCCACAACCGGCAGCTCTACTCGCCGATCCGCGCACTCAGTATACCTACTCCCGCACCCGCCACGACATCGTGGAGCCAGTGTCTGCCGTTGTACATCCGCATGAACCCGACCCCGGCCGCAACGGCATAGGCTCCGGCCCCGTACCAACCGCCGTACTCTATCCGCACCAGCTCCGCACCCATGAAAACGGTGGCCGTATGCCCCGAAGGGAAGGAGTTGTGTCCCGAAAACTCCGGTCTTTTTTCGTCGATGCACAACTTCGGGATGTTCGTCAGAACGGCCAGCGCCGCATAGGAGGTAGCGACGATAAACACCCTGTCGCGGAATGAATGTCTCGCCTTGATGCCGGCGCAGCCCAGCATCAGGGAGCCGGCGACAGGCAGATACTGGATATAATCGTCGAATTCGAGCCGCCGGCCATCGCCCCGTATGCCGATCGCGCTGCGGGTAACGTTGCGGCTGGCGTTCCGGATGAAACTCGGAGCGAGTGCAACGGCCCCGACTCCGATCAAAGAGGCGGGCAGGATCGTCTGCCGCCACTCGAAATCATAATTCCTTACATTTTTGTCGCTGACGGATAAAGAATCGCAATCCGTCCACTGCCCGTACATCTTCATCGGCAGGAGGATCGTAAGGGCTACTGCCAAAATCAGATTTTTAGCATCCATGTGGTTTGCTCAGCCTCGCCGGTTCTCGCTCGGCTATGAATAAGACAAGTACTGAAACGTGAAACCGGTATGTATCCATCCTTCCTGGCCAGGCTGTACGCCTTAACTCGAAAATGGAGACGGCAGCACCATGCAAACGACATGGAGAACCATCATGCCAAAAATCTTGTTATCCCGATTAAAGTTTCCTACGCTTTATTACAGCAAGATGAAGACACAACGTTTCCTTGAATGACTGTTATGATATTCGCTTTTTACATTTTGAGGAATGATTTGGAAGTTGGATGACGAGAATAAAAGACGCGGAGCCGCCCATCGGTCACTCCTCTGTAAAAGGCGGTAGGAAAGCCCTCGATAACGGAATGGCAACGGCAGCTCCACGCGTACGCGGAGAACCGTCATGCCCATCTTGTTATCGTGATTAAAGTTTCCTACGCTTTATTACAGCAAGACACAGACACAACGTTCTTCTTATTCTTGAAACGACATCGTAACCGATGCCGCAGGTTTATATCATAGGCAACATATTTTGTTTATACTGAGTTTATGCCGAAGCCTTGCAAGCAGGCATCTAATCTACTACTTTTATTCGTGTCACTTGATCAGTTTCCGCCCGCCGTTGCCGCCGCTTTCCATACCTCCATCTGCCGGATGGCGATCCGGTTGAGCCTGACGAGACGCTCGCCCTGCGGTATGCCCTGCTCGATGAATACGGCATTGAGGTTTTCCATATTCGAGAGGCATATCAACTCGTTGATCGTGGCATAGTCGCGGATGTTCCCTTTCGAATCCGGGTTTGCCTCACGCCATTGCCCAGCCGTCACGCCGAACATCGCCACGTTCAGCACGTCCGCTTCGCTGGCATAGATGACATTCGCCTGGGCGGGCGTAACCTCCGCCGGGATCAGGTTCTGCTTGATCGCGTCGGTGTGGATGCGGTAGTTTATCTTGGACAGTTCGCGTTTCGCGTTCCAGCCGAGTTGTGCCTGTTCCTGCTCTTTCAGCCGTTGGAACTCTTCGATCAGGTAGAGTTTGAAAGGAACGCTTATTGCGGAGCCGAACTCGAACGCGATATCCTTGTGGGCATAAGTCCCGCCATAACGCCCCTTTTTCACAACAATGCCGATGGCATGCGTACACTCTATCCATTCGGAAGCACTCAGTACGAAGGAGGGCAATCCTGCACTCTTTCTAAAGTGGTCGAATTCGACCACTTTGAAATCGGGGTTATGAATAACTTCCCATGTGCCGAGAAATTCGATGGCATAGCGGTTTCTTATCCAATTCTTGATTATGTCCGCGGCCCGGTTGTCCCCCTCTTTGGCCGAAGCCATATCAGTAAGGGATATATAGTCCCGTTCTTCTATACTAAGAACGGTAACCGGGGTGCTCTGTACCGTAATCTTTGCCATTATCGTTATAACGTCTTGTATTCTTTTCTGTGTCGTATGTTGTATTTTAATTGTGGCGAATTCGACATAATTAAAAACGGGATTATAAACTTTCTCTCAGATGCCGATAAATTCAAGTGTATTCCGGTTGCGCAACCAATCCGTGATAAAGAAATCACCGTCTTTGGCACGCAACATATCTGTCAAACAAATATAGTCCTCGTCATTGACTTTAACGACGTTTATTTCGGTATCTTTTACTGTAATCTTTGCCATTCAACTACCGATTGTCGGAATTTCAGCCGCAAAGATACGAACAATTCATGGAATTATATCCGTTGGATGAACTATTTACGGCCGGCCGGCGACGGTTGTCGGCACGACCGGCCGAACCGAAGGAGACAGCCAGCGGAACTGTCGCTGAGGAGAGGAGAAGGCCGGGCGCGGAACCTCGGCTTTCCATCGTTGGAACTCTTTAACGATTATAGTTCAAATTCGACGGAAATCCAACTCGCAAATTTGAGAGCTATATCTTATGGGCATAGGTTCCGCCATAACGACCCGATTGGGAAACGATGCCGATTGCATTCGTCGTATTGATCCACTTCTGCGGCGACAGGGTAAAGGCGTTTAATCGGGCTTCCTTTCTAAACCCGTCGAATTCGAGGGGTTTGAAATCCGGATTGTACAAGCAACTATTTGCGACTGAAAATTCTATCGGTCTGTTCCGTAGAGATGATGAACTTGGATGCCCTTCGTCCTGTCGGCCTTTCCCTGTTATATCGCGCAACTCGTTCCGAGTACTTTTCATCGGCGGGTTAATCTTTTTTGTTTTCGGGCCGTTTGTACCCCGAGAGGGAATCTCCCTTTCTATCCTTCCCTCTGCCTCTTTCCCCGCTTCGTTTCCGGCGTAGCTCCCATTCTTTTATACAGATAGTATTCCTTTGCCTCCCGTCTCGCCGGCATTCCCGTCGGCGGGATTTTCCCATGCGAAGGTACAGCGTTATTCCGGTCGTCAAGTACCGCTTTGCTAACCGGCCTGCGGATTGAACGGCAGCCTTCCGCAAATCGAAGATGAACTTCCGGTTCCCCTCCTTGCCTTGCCTGTCGGGTTGGGTATTCCGTGAAATCCCCCGGCTGTTTGCTTGCCTTTCCTTCATTTTCCCGCTGTGTGTCCTGCATGTAAAATCTTTCCCGACGAGGAAGCCGGAAGGCTTTCAGGAGAGGGGAAGAAAAAGAAAGTTCAACACATAAAAATTCAATGTTATGCACAGCAAGATTTTTCAAATTACCCGAACCAGGGTGTACCAGGACAACTATCTGAACGAGGGCACGCTTACGCAGGGCGACGACAGTTTCTTCGATTATTGCGCCGAGATCGACGACAAGGAGCGCAAGCATCATATCGGTGTATTGGTCAACCATATCCTGCCCGAGGGCATGTTCGAGCTTGTCTCCGAGGATGTCATCCGTTACATCGGCGGTGCGGATAAATGGCAGGCGGATTTCGTGGCCGGTATGCGCAGCAAGGCGGAAGCCGTTACCCCCGACAAGGTTCTGGAGTGGATTGGCCCGGTCTATCAGCTTGAAAAGTACCTGAAAAACCCGCTCGATACGGCCTACTGGTTCTACACGGACGAGGAGGGTTGCCGATCCTATGCCGAACAGTCCTACGAGTTCATGCGGGAAGTGTGTGAGTTGGAACCAGGCACGCTGCTCTACATCGGCGGTGTCATCGACTATCATTTCTGACCTTGAAAATACGGAATAATAAGCCTCCTGCCCCAAGCGGCGGGAGGCTTATTGTCCATATCCCGACCCTCTGCTTGTGCTGTTCGTGCCGGCAAAAGCCTCCCGTACCCCATTGTACGAGTATGCGGAAAGCCCGTCATCTCTCGCCAGTCAATCCATTCTGATAGGGCCATGCTGGACATCTTGTTACAAGAATAACCCTTTTTTCATTATCTCGATTGCATTTTGTCCGAAAGTCCGTCTTCCTGCAGCGATTTCTGCCCTTTGTACCCCGCTTGGGGCCCTTCCTTTTCTATCCTTTCTTTTGCCGCTTTATCCGCTTCATCCCCCGCCGTCGCCGCTCGGGGTTTTACAGACGCAAAGGTTGGCTGGCCGCGCTGGATACGGCGGTTTGAAGTGCATTCCCTGCAAATTCTTCCTTCTGCGAAGCGTAATTGGCCGGGAAAACCGCCGTATGACAGCTCTTTCGGACAGCCTGAAACCGCATCCGTAAAAATCCCGAAGCGGTTCCGGCAGGAAACGAACCGAACAAAGGGAAAAAGAAAAACCGAGATTAAAACGCAAAGACATGGAGAAAATCAAACTGGCCGTCTACAACGAGTACGCATTAGGGTATATCATGCCCGAACGCCCCGACACATTCTACACCTTAAAGGATAGCGTCTTGCGCGGCGCCCCGTGGCGCGTGATGCGCGAGCCCTATTTCATCGGGCCGAACGCTACCGTCAGACTGGCGAGCCGCAAGGATTTCGAGGATTTCGGGCTCTCGTTCGAAGGGTACGACGATCCGATGTACGAGTTCGATACCACCCTAAGCCACAACCGCAGAACCTCAAAACAAATCAATTATAAACCGTTAAATTCAAGTGCATTATGGAAAACATCGTTTCGACCGAAAAAAACATCGTATCGCTGGCCTTGGCCGACATTCAGCCCAGTACCTACAACCCGCGCAAGCGATTCGATGAAGCAGCCCTCGCCGAACTCGCCGCAAGCATCCGCCGGCAGGGGGTCCTGCAACCTATCGGCGTGCGCCCCGTGGCCGACACCGGCCGCTTCGAGATTATCTTCGGCGAACGCCGCTATCGCGCCTCGCTCATGGCGGAACAGGCGGAAATCCCGGCTATCGTCTTGGACGTTTCGGACGAGGAGGCCCAAGAGATGGCCGTGACGGAAAACCTGCAACGTGAGGACGTCAGCCCCATGGAGGAGGCCAACGCCTATCAAAAGCTCATCGAAAACGGTCGCCACGACGTACCCTCGCTGGCCGTTCAGTTCGGCAAGAGCGAAAACTACATCCGCACGCGATTGAAATTCCTCTCCCTGATACCCGAAATCGCGGAGCTCTTGGAGGCGGACGAGCTGACGGTCGGCGTGGCGGGCGAAATCTGCCGCTACGGAGAAGACATCCAGCGCGACGTGTACGACAATCATCTGAAAGAGGGAGTATACGGGTACAACAGTTGGCGCGGTCTGAAAGCTTCCGACGTGGCGAAGAACATCGAGCGGCAGTACACGACCGACCTCGACCGCTACCGGTTCGACAAGACCCTCTGCATGTCGTGTCCCCACAACACCAATAACATGACCCTGTTCTGCGAGGGCGGGTGCGGCAACTGCACCAACCGTTCGTGCTTGGACGAAACGAACGCCTCGTACCTCGCCGAAAAAGCCGTACAGCTCATGGGAATATACCCCGCAACGTTGTGTCATAGGGAATACTGCTATAATGAAACCGTAGTCGAACGCCTTGCATCTATGGGGTACGAGGTCGAAACGCTCAAAACCTATGCCGAGGAGTACCCCGAACAGCCGGTAGCCCCCGAAAAGGAGGACTACGACACCGCCGAGCAGTACGAGCAGGCGTACACGGAGTACGAACGTGCATCCGCCGACTATACGGAAGAGTGCGAGATGATCCGCGAGCGGGTCGCCGCAGGCGAAATGGCATACTATCTCCGTATCGACAACGACGATATTACTCTGTGTTATCTCGAAACGGCGGACACCGCGCCGGAGCAACGACTTTCTCCCATGGAAAAACTCGAAAAGCAAGACGAGCGCAACCGGGAAATCGCCCTCGAAAAGACCGTAGAAGATACCAAGAAGCGGATTTTGGAGGTCGATATGGCCGACACCAAATTCGGTGCGGACGAAGACCGGATGATCTATTTCTTCCTGCTTTCGTCGCTTCGCCGGGAGCATTTCGCCACCGTAGGCATCGAATGTGGAGATGCTTATCACTACCTTACGGACGAGGAAAAGATGCGTATCATCGACAACCTCACGGCCAAGGAAAAAGCACTTATCCGCAGGGATTATCTGCTTGCCAATTTCAAGGGTGCATTCGGGTCGAATGCCATCGCTTCCCTCTTGCTCGATTTCGCGCAGAAACACATGCCCGAGACGCTCGCCGACATCAAGAGCGGGCACAACGAAGTCTACGAGAAACGTCACAAGCGCATCGAGGAGAAGAAAGCCGTCCTGCTCGCGCAGGAAAAGGCGGCGCAGGAGCCGGCCCGGCCCGAGGAGCCACAGGCGGAAACGGACGGACAGACTGACGCGCAACCCGCGGAGGTCGCCGCGTAATCGTTACCAAGGCGGGACGGAGAAATCCGTCCTGCTTTTTTTATCTTTTCCGATAACCGGATAGCGGCCATACAAAGGTATGAACGCACAGGGCGGCCCTCTTTTTTAGCCCCTGCCGCCAGCAGCCCCCCCCCTTTTTTACCGTCTTCTCCCTTTATAGCGGCGTGCACCGCCTGTTTCTCCCTGCTGTTCCACCTTCCCGTCCCCGGTCGGTTTTTTCGGTCGCAAAGGTCGGCTGCCGCGCCGGTTCCGCCGCTTTGAAGTGCATTTCCGGGAAAATTCTTCCTTTCTGCGCAAGTGTAATTTTCCGGAAAAAGCGTCGGAAAGGGCTTGTCCGTCAGCCCCTCGAAGCACCGTAAAACCCGAACGGCTCCGGAAAGGGATGCCGAACAGAGGGACAAACAAAACAAAAATAGATGAATAATGGTACAACAAATTTTGGATGACATTCGGGCGTATTTCGAGGCGAAGACCTCACTGACGCCGCAAGAGCAGGATCTCCTGCAACGACTCAACGAAGGTTTCTATCCCGTTGCCTTGGTCAGTAGGGAAAATTTGCAATCCTGTGGTTTCGACACGCGCTCCATTACGGATACCCAGATGCGAGAACTGGCTAAAAGGATGAGACGCTGTTACGGGGAGCAGTTCTTCTTGTCGAACATGGAAGCTATCGCCGAAGCGTTGGAGTTTCCGTATTATCCGGTGTGCCCGCTTTGCAGCAATCCGCAGATCAGCTTCGACAAACAAACCGGAACGCTTTCTTGCGATGGTTGCGGGCAGGAATGGCACGAACATTTGTACGTGTTGGTCGAGTTTCCCGACGACACGTCCTGTTTCGAGGAGGAACACATCGGCTATCCTTCGTCGGAGGGCAGGGCACGCTATGTCCCGGAATACGACTACATCGAATGCCTCGGGAAAGACCCGGAGCCGAACCGCTATTTCAAGCCGCTCCGCTGGCCGGAATCGCAACCGTATCTTTTCCCCGACGAGCCTGACGAGGCTCTCGATAGCCTGAACGAAGCGATTCTGGACGAGCGCGGTATCAAGGATTTCGGGGAGAATGCGGTATGGGTTCCGCTTTGCAACCTCAAGGACAAGGAGTGAGGAGCCGGATTCCCCGGAAAACTTCCGCATGAATGGAGAGAGGACGGATTTCCGTCCTCTTTTTTCGTCTCGCCGGTCCCCGGCCTGCCTTTTTTATCGGGCACGGGTGTCGTTCACGCACTCCACCTGTGTGGCAATTTCCTTTTCTACCGTTTTCAGGTCCCCTGCCGTTCATCCATCTTCCCGTCCCCGGTCGGTTTTTTCGGTCGCAAAGGTTGGCTGCCGCGCCGGTTCCGCCGCTTTGAAGTGCATTTCCGGGAAAATTCTTCCTTTCAGCGCAAGTGTAATTTTCCGGAAAAAGCGTCGGAAAGGGCTTGTCTGTCAGCCCCTCGAAGCGCCGTAAAACCCGAACGGTTCCGGAAAGGGATGCCGAACAGAGGGAAGAAAAAGAAACGAATTACCTAACATTCAAGACTATGGAACAAGACATTAGAGAGAGCAAAGAGTACCGCCTTGCCAAAGAGTGGGAAATGGCGGTCAACAGTTATGCCTTCAATCCCGCACGCTTTGCGGCCGCTATTCCGGACATGCACCCGACGCTTCAGCAAAGCCTCTATCGGCTGATTAAGGAGTGCATCAAAGTCATGGCGGACGAAACCCGCCGTTACGACGACCGCAACCGTGCGTCGCACGAGGAGGCGAAGCGAATCATGGAATACCTCAGAGCGAACGGAAGACACATTCCATTGAAATAACAGGCGTATGAGAACAAGAGAATTGCAATTCGACGGCATCGCCTATGTATGCGCATGGTAAAATCGAATGAAGACGACGAATTGATTATCGGCCCGACCGATCTGTTCGATGCCCTCCAGCAGGGCAGCTTCAGTGACCAGAACGAAGGCTTTGTCAATGATGAAGCCCGGCAGCGATACGATGAAGTGTTCTACTTCACGGATACTGCCAGTCTCAGACTGCCTGAAGATGAATTGATCGCTGTGCTCAAAGAGAGCAACCCCGAATGGTTCGACTGAAAACAATCATCTAAATATCAAAGTTATGGAAAAAGAGTATGTTATGGAAATCGCGCGGACCATCCGCGAACAGTTGGTATCGCTGACACCTATGCCCGTTCTCATGTCGTGGGGTGTCGAAGGTTTTGCCGCCACCGTCTATAAGGACATGCCGGCGTTGCAGATCGAAGTCAACGGCCGCCTGCACACCGGGTATGTTATTGTAGCGCTCAACGGCGCGGATTATTACGAAGTCTACCTTCAGAAGGGCGCCGCGGTGGAGTGTGTCAACGACGAGGTATGCTTCGACGAACTGGGAGACGTGATCGACCGCGCTATCGAGAGCGGTACCGACCAAGCCGAGTACGACCGCTTCTGCGAGCAGCAACGCGCCCTGCTGTTGAGCGGACAGCACGCCTGACAAGCCACCGCCAACAGTTCACACCGCCCGCACCACACAGTGGGGCGGTGTTTTCGTTTGCGACCGATAGCACCGGATGCGGGACGTCCCGTTATAGCTCCAAGATAAACAGAAGAACAGCGCCTTTTCTACAAATGTCGGGGACAGACACACATGGCATGGTGCGTATCATTTTGGCTGCGGCAACTTGTAGCTTCTTTTTTTATCTCCCTCATGTCGCAACTTCGCAAGCTCACGCTTCGCCATGTTCCGGGGCTTCCTCTGCCGTTACATACATCTGGTTACGGCTTGTCGGGTTGTCCGGCTCCGTCATCTTCAGCACCCCTGCGGCAAGCATTGGATTGATATAGACGTTCATCACGTTTTTTCTGGCTTTGAGGTTTACGTGCTGCATTATATCAAACAACGATTTCGGTTCGATGCAGAACTTCAAAATTTCCTCTTTTCTCAAATCTTGCTTATTGGGCTTTCTTGTAGTGTTTTCTTGGGTTGTTTTCTTGTCTGGTTTTTGTTCCTTTATCCCCCCTCTGCTTCCTTTCCCTCTTTTTCCCTCAGACATCCATTATACAAATTCAAGAGTTGAAGGCTTACCGTTGTTCCGGAAATAAAAAAGCCCGATAGTTTTTCCACTCCCTCCTTGTGTTTTTGGGGATTGCTCATTTTGAGTTTGGCGATATTCTGTAATTTCCATTTCACGGACGGATAGCGGCTTAAATCTCCGGCACAGCATTTTTCCCAATCGGGTTCGCCGTTTTCGAATGACAGAAGAAACTCCCTGTCCGTTTCGGTCATGCTATCGTTTACCTGCCGAATGAGCTTGTGCCTCGCCTCCTCATAATCCGGGTAGGTAAACGGCGTATCGGACATTCCCTCAAACTGGTTTTCCAATGCCTCCGTCTGGTCGATGGCATTCGGCTGTAATGATTCGATGACAGGCTTGTCGCTCCCTGTCAGGCAAAGTATGAAGCCGTCCTTGACATCATCGAACGATGCTATTTTCATATACTTGCAATCGAACAGATCGCGTGGGTGTTGCCGGCTCAATGCCGCTGCAATCTTACCCCCGTAAAGCTGCGAATAGGAGACGGTACGTGCTTTGCAGGTCATATTGAACTCCGTTTCCGCTCGTTGGCACAGCGTTTTCTCCTCCGTTTCCCCGATGAGCCCCCGCTTTGTCCCGTTCACTTCGATTTTGACGGTTGCGCCGTCCAGAGTACACTGCAATTTCCAGACATTCGGCTTGTGAATCACTTTGATACCCGGTATGGATTTCTCTATGCTGTTTTTCAGCGTCCGCAGGTGGCTGTTGATGGCTTCCAGACTCTCGTTCCTCTCCTGTATGGGAATATAAGTGAGGTCTATATCGACTGAATAGCGCGGCATATTCTTATGGAACAGGTTGATGGCCGTTCCGCCATGCACGGCGAAATCTTTGATTCGATATACGGACGGCATAATGCGTATCAGCAATGCCACTTGTTTTTTATAGATGTCATTCATATTCGTTCAGTTCTTTGGGTACGGTTATTTTGTATTTGGAGATATAGGCCCCGGTTGTTGCCAGTTGCAATTTGGAGGTTCCCAGCTCCATTTTCGATGTGTCGAGCGTATCATACCAATAGTGTCCGGCCTTTTCTGCCATGTAGAGGAACATGCGCTTTACTTTAAGGCTTTTGGTCGTTTCGAGTAGCCGCTGTACCATATCGGGACGCAGCGTTGTCAGTTGCTCCATGATATAGTACAAGTCCATGTAGGAGTATTGTTGCGGCGCAAGTAACAGGCACTCCAAGAACGCCTGCTCGGGAGTGGAAACCGGCAAGTCCACCCCGTCTTTCACAATCGTCGTAACTTGCGGCTCTGGAAACGTATCGGTAGAAAACGTTTTTATTACCCTGTCGAAAACATCGGTGCGTATCCATTCTGGAATACGCTGTTTGCCGTGCGCTACCATCAGCAGCGGTTTGCCCATAGGCACATAGTGGTTGAAACCGAACAGTTCCAACGCGGAATGCGCCGCAACGCGGAACGTCTTGCCTAATTGCCTGTTGTAGCAAGACAAGGCGGCGTATGCCGACAAAGTGTCTCCCGTGCGATACATGACTCCCTTTGACAACATCGCAAGCCAGCCAGACTCCCGATACCTTTTTATCAACTGGTCGGAATAACCGTTCTTTTTCAGCCATGCGGAAAACAACAGTCCTTTCGGAGTGGCGGAAAGCAACAACTGGTTTATTTTGCTTCTTTGTTCTATATCCACAGTATATTATGTGTTTTCTATTTCAACCGCAAAGATAATATTTTTTGTCTCAAAATTGGGAAAGTTGATTTTGTGTGCAAATAATATATTTCTTAATTAGAAAAAGGTTGAAAAATCAATTCTACCGATGTGCCGCGTTCTTCGGGCTTTATGCTTACGGTTTCATACACGAATGCGGGCGAAACCACGACCGCAGGATGCGTCCCCATTCCTTTCTCTTTTCTCCCTCATATCGGAATCCGGTTCTCCCGGCTACCGTCCGATTCCTCGGTGGCGTGCTACGTCGGACATGTTTTCTATCCGGTAGCCCGTTTCCTCTTTTATCCGGCTGCACCAATATCCGCTGACGCCTGCCCGTTCCGCATACCGGTCGTAGTCGGAAACGACGCCGATGGCTTTTTCTATGATGGCGTCAGCCCCCTTGATGTTGTAACGCCCGGCCAGTTCCAGCAGGTCGCCTCGTCCGATGTCGGAGTTCTTGTTGCCTATGGTCATGCAATGGCGGTTCATATAACCCGGTGCGGACGGATCAACGGAAAACGTGAAGTCGTATGCCGGCGCGGCATGCCACACCCCGTCGTCGCCCATCAGGAAGCCGAAATTCTTGTTGTGGTCGTCCACGTTTCCTCCCAGCACATTCATGACCGTCAGAAGAAACAACTGCTTGAGTTCTGCCGGCAAAATGCCGATACGGCAGGCGGTGTCGAACAGGCTTTCGTAACTGTCGGAAGAGGGCTGCATGGCGGCCAACGTCTGCACATGTACCTTTTTCCCTCCCCGGCGGTCAAACCGTTCGGTCAGGAAATGGGCGGTCTGCTCGCCCTCCACCAGATACGACGGCATCATGTTCAGCCCGGCAGCCTTCGCCATGAGATAATAGCTGTACTCAATGCGCGTAGTGGGAATATCCGAATGCTCGTCGAACTTGATAATCATGGGGATGTATCCGGGCTGTGGGGGCGCTACCTGACCGGAGTAGCATTCGTGCGTTTCCGGATTGAGGTTGATGATCGCTTTCGGCCTGCGTCCTCCGGCGGACGTACCTACCTTGAACAGGCTCTCGATCATGAAGTCCGGCTGTATCTCGACCTTGAAGTCCTTCGCCTCGTTCAACGCCGATTGGGCCAGCTTGTAGAGGTCGGCTATCTCGACCTTGAACGGTTGTTCCATCTCTTCGGCTGCCGGAGGCAGAAATTCCAGCGCCCCCATGCCCCGCCTGCCGATATACGCCAGACGGTCGAGGGCCGACAGTTTCCGTGTGCTGATGCTATGGGCTTTTGCCCATTCGTTGAATACCTTGTTTCCCCAGTGGTCCGGCAATGAGTCCGCAATGAAAGAGGGCAGGCCGCCGAAGAGCTTCTCCTCTTCGGCATACACGGGCAGGCCGTTCTGTACGGAAGCGCTGCGGATAGAGGCACGCAAGGGGGCGATGTCGTATCCGCTGCCGAGAAAATCACGGTCGAAATAGAAACATATCTTTTCCGTGTATTTCTCCTCGTAGGCGACCAGGGTGCCGACTTTCCGGTTCCATAAAAAAACATCAAGATTCCGTACCATCGCTGTTCCTCCTTACTCTTTTAGGTATGAACTTGTTTATCTGTTTCAATGCCATCGGGGGCATGGGCAGTTCCGGCAGCAGCTCGCGTAAACGCTGTTCCATTCCGACTGCACGCAGCAGCGAAATGAAATTGTTGAGCGTGATGTTCCTATTCGCCCCTTGTTCGAGGTGGCAGATGGTGGTCAGGCCCACTCCCGACCTCTCGGCCAGCTCCTTCTGGCTCATTCGCGCCGCGAGGCGATACTCCTTCAGGCGTTGGAACAGAAGGGCTATAATGTCCTGATTGCTGATATAATCGTCCCTGTTCATGTAGTCATATATTGCTACTTCTTTGCAAATATACAAATAAATATCTATATATAACTACTATTGGTGTCATTTCTTTCCAATAGCCCGTGCTCGTCCTTATTTTCCGCTATCATTAAAAATGGTTTTATCAGCCGGACTATTATATACTATCAGGCAGACAGGTTCGAGCATTCATCTCAAAAATGGAAGAAGCGGGTATTATACAGAAAGAGAGTGCAGGCAAATATACCCGTTATGCAAAAACACAAGAATTTCCCTCATTCAATTGATGTCCGCAAGAGCCGCTTTTTTGTCCGCAAGACTTTTATAATGGATTGAAGTTACAAAAACACCTGCAATACTCACGATGATATTGCAGGTGTTTCACATTTTTATTGCCCTCATATCTGAATCCGACGGCTATTTCGCCCCACGCTTGTTCTGTATGTCTTTTATCATCTCCTTCACTTCCTGACCCACCTGCACGAAATTCTTGTACAGAATGCGCTCCCGTTCCTCTCTCGACTTGAAGGTGTAGAACTTCGGCAGCGGCACATAGGCAGCTTCTTCTTTCTTGATTTCCGCCATGTCAAAGTCGGTCTTGCAGAAGAACTTCGAAGTCTTGAACTCCTCGCTCTCCTGGATGTTCATCGCTCCGCCCAGACCCGTTTTCGTCTTCACGAAATCCCTCGCCGTCTGCCCGCAGATCCAGCCGGTTGACATATCCGAGATTTTCGATGCCGGCACGAGACTGTCCATGTTTTCATTGAGGTTGATCGAGGTCTTGTCCCGGTCGATGGTCACGCCCTTCTTGATTTGCACCACCTTGCCGAATATGTCGTTCGACAGCCATTCCAGCGTCTCTTTCGAACGTGCCGAACCGCTTATCACGTTACCTACCGTCGTGATGATCTTTTCCATGCCGACCTTTCCGTAGTCCGCTTCCAACTGCGGCAGTTCCTGAAAACCGAGCGTCACACTTACCTTATTGCTTCGCGCCGTACCGATCAGACGGTCTATCTTGTGGAAATAGAGCGTCGGCAGCTCGTCCACGATAATGCTCACGGGGACGTTCTTGCCCTGCCCGGTGTTCACGCGGGTCACGAGACGGTTCAGGATAAGGGCGTTCAGTGCGCCGATGATGCTCTCCATCTCCGGGTCGTTGGCGATGAGCAGGTAGCTCGGGTTCTTCGGGTCGCTGACCTTCAGGTCGAAGTCGTCCCCGTTCCGGTGGAATATCCAGTAGCTCTTCTTGGTTGCCAATCGGGATATATAGACGCGCAGCGTACCGATCATACCCTCCAACTGTTCCATCGCCTTGTTCTTCAGTGCCGTCTGGAACGGACCGAGCAGTGGGGCCACTTCGTTGTCCGTCTCCAGCACCTCGAAAATCGTCTGGTAGCTCTCGTTCAGGAACGACAGGATGTGCGGCATGTCGCTGTACTTACCCAGCCAGTAGGCTGGTTCCACAATGTCGCCGCCTTCCCGGTCGCGCACGATACCCGTCGGCTTCCAGAACTTCGTCTGCGGGTCCTGCCGCTTCTCCGCATACAGCCTATTGCCGTTCTTGTCATAAGGCTCCTTCTCGTAGTTCACGAAAAAGTAAATGCACGCCGCGAGGAAGTTCACGGCCGAGGTCTGGAAAAATTGATCCGAACCGCCACCTCCCTCTTTCTTGCCTTTCTGCAGGGACTCCAGCAGGGTCTCCGCCGTCTCGCTCGCCGCCGCAAGGTTGTTGATGTACTTCGCTTGGATGGGGTTCACCCGGCGACTGTACTCCACGTCCACGAAATTTATCATATTGAATTTGCAGTTGGGCGGCGTCTTTCCCAAACGCTTGTTCTTCAGGTAGTGGTAATACAGTTTCGTGGCCAGTGTCGGGAACTTGTAGTCATAGGCGACCATCGCAAAGCCCTTGGCCGAGTGCTGCCGGATGAACGGTTCGATGATGCTCATGGTCTTGCCGCTTCCCGGCGTCCCGACCACCCATGTTCCTCTGAAACAGTTGCTGATATTCACCCAGCCCTTGCGGAACTTGCCCTTGTAGTAGTACCGCATCGGGATATTCACGCTGTACCGGTTCTCGATCAGCTCCTCGCACTGCTCGAAACTTTCGTTCTCGAAGTTGAAGCGGTCCTTCATCAGTCCCTCCTTGATGAACTTCGATATGTTGTCCAGGGCGATATGCACCAGCACTACGCCCGCGACCGATGCCGCCATGTACAGGATGACGTTCAGCGGCAGCGTGTAGAGCCGCAGCTCCATCGGCCGGCCGAACAGCCATACCGAGAGCACCAGCAGCGACAGTCCGAAGATGATCGGGAGCAGCACCTGCCGCTTGGCGTCGAACTCCAGATGCTTCTTGTTTCGCGTGCCGATACAGGTAATACAGATCAGCAGTACCGTAGCCGCCTTGCTGTACACCAGATTTCCGTCCGTATAGATCATCCACCGCTTGATGCGGCTATGGATGTCGCACAATATGCCGCCCCAGTGGTCCAGCGTGGCCGGGTCGATGGCGTAGGCGAAGAACTCCAGCAGCACGGAGACGTACACCGCCGCGCGGAATATTTTGTAGAACCCTTGCAGCTCCTTGCTCTCTTCCATTGCCCTGATCAGTGCTTTTTAATGCCCCAAAGGACATGGATGTGGGGCCAGTGCAAACGGCCGTCATCGGCAAGCTGGCTGACATGGGAAATCCCGTACAGCGGTTCCACTCCTAACGAGTTGTAGATTATCGAAGCCCTTACACCCTCCGTAAACCGTTCAAAGAATCTCCGGATGGCATCGTCCGAGCCTCCCTTCATAAAGTCAACGAAGTCTTCGAGCAATTCTTCATGAACATAGTAGAGCATGCTTTCGAAAATATCATGGTAACGGCTGACGCGGCCGTTCCATTCCGTCCTGATTTCCACCCTGCGCTTTTTTGCGGTGGGAAACTTCACGCAGCAGTCGGTGCCATCGTCGAGAAATATGAAGTTTCCGGAAACGTCCTCCGGCTGCGGGCATTTGCATCTGAGCAGATACCCGAAGAATCCTTTGTTCGGATGCGCTATATCCATATACAGCGGCACCCTGAAATCTTTAATTCCGTCCATGGTCGTCATACGTTCAATGGTTGATGGTTATGATAACCAGAGATTACAGACATCAGGTGTATCTTCAGATGAAGAACTTGAGAAGATGATAAAATATCAGCACGCATATAATGCGGCATCAAGATATATTAATGTTGTAAGTGAGATGATAGAACATCTTGTTACATCACTTGGTTCTTGATTATATTAATTACAGATTATATTGAATTATAATTGATGTTTAATACAACAATGTAAATAATGCACTGGTATAAAGGTGCAGAATGGAGAGTTAATATGGCATCTACATTTTTTGGATTATCAATCTCATACAAAGGACTTCAGGCGGCACAGACATCTATTACAACAACAGCACACAACCTTTCTAATATTAATACTGATGGATATACTAAGCAGAGCGTGCTTTTACAGGCATCAGATGCTTTAAGAACATATTCAACATACGGAACAATTGGTTCAGGTGTTAATGTTGTAGAGATTAAACAGACAAGAGATTCTTATTATGATGAGAAATATCGTAACAACTGTGCTAACTATGGACAGTACGAAGCTAAGAATAATTATATGACACAGGTTGAGGATTATCTTAATGAATTTCTTCTTTCAGGTTTCTCAAAGGAATACGGCAATTTCTTTGATGCAGTTAACCAGCTTACAATTACACCAGCTGACACTTCTGCAAAGAACCAGCTTATTAATAATGCCAAGAGTATGACAGATTACTTTAATACATTAGCTAATAACTTAAGAAATGTACAGGCAGATGCCAATAACGAAGTAAAGGATACTGTTGAGCATATTAATACACTTGCACAGAACATAACAGCACTTAATAAGCAGATTAACCAGATTGAGGCGTGCTATGGTGATGCTAATGATCTTCGTGACCAGAGAAATGCATTAGTTGATGAGCTTTCAAAGGCAGTTAATATAACAGTAAGCGAGACAGAAATCCAGAATGGTCTTACATCATTCCAGATAACAATTAATGGACAGTCACTTGTTAATGATTACAGTTACAGGACATTAGAGGTTGTGGCAAGAGGTGAAGTAAGAAATACAAGCGATGCAGATGGACTTTATGATATAAAGTGGAATGACGGATCTGATTTTAATATATACAGTGACTCACTTGGAGGACAGTTAAAAGCACTTATAGATATAAGAGATGGCTGTAATGGAGAGATTGAGTCTTATGCTAAGAATGATGATGGAACATACAAGACAGATATTGATGGTAATATCGTAACAGAGACTAATGCACAGGCAGGCGAGAATATTAATTATAAGGGTGTTCCATATTATCAGGTACAGCTTAATACGTTTATACAGACATTTGCACAGGCAGTTAACAGCATATTTGAAAGTGGCTATGTATCAGATGCGGAT
>OGPG01000951.1_pt1 | contig 23851 bp, 21 predicted proteins | sample 1552851 | NCBI WGS metagenome assembly OGPG01 (sample SAMEA2579909, study PRJEB22360) | human gut metagenome | biome: human gut; feature: human-associated habitat; material: faeces | place: Denmark | collected 2008/2010 | reverse complement strand
ACGGAGATTATGTTTTTCAGGACTCCAAAATAATTATTTTCGGTCTATTAAAATATACAAACCGAATATCGGCCCGCGGGAAAAATTGCTAAAACGGGCGGCGATATAAGAAACGCAAATTCTCGAGGATGAACCGCCGGAAGCTGAAAAACCGGGGCACGGCTTGCTGCTTTCGAAAAGAATCCGTATTTTTATCCTGTGCAAAATACCGCAAGCACAATTTTGTCAGCTCCGGATACTGTTGGGAAACGGTGTCCGGAGTGTTTATACCGTCATATGGGAATACCGAAAACTCCCTCCAAAGACACTTTTCATCTACCCGTACAGGCCGTTGTGTGAGATCACGACAGCTCTCTTCAAAACATAAAAAATTCCGTCGTGAACAACGGAACGCGTCAGCATATCGGTACATCGTAAATCTCCATCTTTAGGATTCTCCGAAAGAACAGAGCCGTCCGGAGCGATATTTATCGTATATGCATCGGGGCGACACGTATAAAAAACGAATTTCGAGCGTGAGACAGCCGGGCATTTTATTCCCCCGAAAACAGGACATACAACTTTCCCGTTTTCCGGACATTCCATGTTTTTACCCGGCCTTTGCGAGTCTTCTTGCCATATGGCTAAATAATGAGCCGGTGCAGGCGATAGACGTAATAGTCTACGGCATGTAGGCCGGCCACGAAACCTTTTCCGTGTACCCTTGCTGCGAGTCCTGCGACGCCCGAAATCCCGTATGTGACGCAACACATTGATAAAACCGTGGCACGCAAGCGCCTATGGGCTCCGTGCCGGAACATGGATACGGTCGAGCGTGTCTTTTTGGCCTCCGGCAAGACACTGGTGAAACTTAAATCGGAATAGATATATTCACATTGCCATTGCCTGGCAAGTAAATTCTCCTCCCCACGGTTTAGGAATGTTTCATCCATGAATTTCCGAGAGGTGCCCGGCATATTCTCCGACTCCTTGCAGAGCAGGCAGGCCGTGAAAACCGTTAGCAGTATGAATACCGATTTACGCATTCCGATAAACTGAATCTATTACAAAATTAACTGTTCGTATGGAACCGGCAAATTTTCCGGAGATATATACCGGAAACGGAGATGAATCCGACCGAATGCAGGATATTGCCGGATGCTTCGATCCGATTATACCCAGAAATGACGGGTTTCAATATGACATCGAAGCTGCTGCTTCCGATGTTTGTCACGGCAAAGATAAATGGAAATTACCTATCCTGCCGGTTGCCCCGGGAAAGATAATCCCGGGCCGGTCGGCCGGGCCTCCCTCTCCGGCTCCGGGACGGAAAAATCATCCTCGCCGTGGCTGCGGTATTTTTCCGCCCCTGCACCTGCGCCGCGGGCTTATGAATCTTCCCGAGGCAACCGATCCGTTCGGGATATAAAGCCTCATAACATATTATTCATTGCTTGCGCGATAAAAACAATAAAATTCGTGCGAGCAGAAAACACGTGAGACACACGGTAAAAACTGTTACATGTTATGCAGACTACGAAAATGAACACGCAATCGAAGAAGAGGGGCAAGAATGCAAACCGCAAGACAGCTGTTCCCGACATCGCCGGACAGGAAGCACGGGATGCGGCTCGTGCCGAGATTCCCGAAGAAGCGCCTATCGAATCGCAAAAAACGGCTGATGAGGAATGTCCGTTCATAGACCAGCCGGCAGTCCATCCTGAGACGGATGTCCGGCTGCTGGATCTGAACAAGATCGTCAATTCGACCTACAATCCCCGGAAGAACTTCCGCGAAGAAACGCTGTTGGAACTTGCCGAAAGCATCAAACAGTCGGGCGTTCTTCAACCTATCTGCGTGCGTCCGAGGGACGAGGGTTTCGAGATCGTCTACGGCGAGCGCCGCTATTGGGCGGCTGCGATGGCGGGCCTGCAATTCATCCCGGCCCTTATCCGGGAGTTGTCGGACGCCGAGGCCGAGGATGCCGCCATCACGGAGAACCTGCAGCGCGAGGACGTGCGGCCGCGCGAGGAGGCCGCCGCCTACAAGCGGGCCCTGCAGTCGGGGCGGCATACGATCGAGAGCCTCGTGGGCAAGTTCGGCAAGTCGGAAGCCTACATCCGCTCGCGTCTAAAACTCTGCGAACTGATCGACGCCTTGGCCGGGATGCTCGACAAGGAGGATATTTCAGTAGGCGTCGCCACGGAGATCGCCAAATATCCGGCCGACATCCAGCAGGAGGTCTACAACGATCATTTCGCCGAGGGGTGTTACAACTCGTGGAAGACGGCGCGGATCAAGGAGATCGCCCGGCGGCTCTACGAGCGTTATATGACCAAGCTGGAAAGCTACAACTTCGATAAGACGAAGTGCCTTTCCTGCCAGCACAATACGGCCAATCAGGTGTTGTTCAAGGACGAATGTACGGGCGGTTGCGCGGGCTGTCAAAACCGCGAGTGCATGATCCGCAAGAACAACGAGTTTTTGGTACAGAAGGCCGTGAAACTCCTCAAGGACGATCCGCGTACGACACTGGCCACAGACGGCGAAACGCCTGCCGCAGTGCTCGAAGCACTCGAACAGGAGGGCTACCACGTCGAAGAACTGGAATACAATGCCGGTTACTACGACAAAGCTCCGCAGATGCCCGACGTTCCGCAGGCCGAAAATTACGTGTCAGAGGTGGATTTTGCCGAGGCTCAGGAGGAGTACGAAGCCGAAATGGCGGCATTCGCCGAAGAGACACAGCAGTTGGAGTTCGACATCTCGGAAGGGCGCGTGCGCAAATACGCCGTCATCGGTAACCTCGATATCGAGTTCCGCTACGAAGAGATCGAGGATGAGGAGCGGGAAATGACGGTAAACGAGGGGCAGGACGATGAGCATAAGGTCTTCGTCACCGTCGTTCCGCCTTCGCCGCTGGAGGGGCTGTTGCAACAGGAGCGTCGTTACCGGGAAATCTGCTACGAGCATATCACGACCGATATGAAGCAGGTCTTTCTCGATGTGAAGGTTGCGAACAAGCCCTTGCAGAAAGAGGAGCAGCAGATGTTCTACTACGCCGTGATGCAGCGCGTAATGAGCGACTCGAAACTCCGCCAGTGCGGTTTCCGGCCTAAGGAGGGCTCTTGCCTGACCGACCGGGAGCAGTTCGCCGCGGCGGGACGCATTACGGTCAAGCAGCAGGCGGCGCTGGTTCGCGCTTATCTGGTGGACTACTTCCGCTCGGCGGCTCCGGAGTACCGCTGTACGGACGAAACGCTTCTGACGGGAATGATGTGCCGCTTTGCGGATCTGAACTTCTCGGAGCAGAGCCAGAAGGTGCAGCAGGAGTATCTGAAAGTCTACGAGCGCCGCAAAGCCCGTCTTCAGGAACAGATCGACGCTTTGCAGGCAAAAGCCGAGGCCGAGGAGATGGCGGTTTCGATGCAGGAGGCACCGGATGCCGAACCGGAGATGCCCGAGCTGCTGCCGGACGAGACGCCCGCTATAGAACCCACCCCGGAGCCGCTGATTATTCCTATGGACCCGGATATCGAACCCGATATCCGGATGCCTGAGGAGATGAAAACGGCGGCATAGTAACAACATGAACTAAATGTCCAAACCGACGGAGCAGGTTATGCCTGCTCCGTCTTTGCATTACTACTGTTATGAATAAGATTTCAGAGATTCCGGAACAGACACCTATTGCAGAAAAACCGACAGTAGAGATGCCCGCCGATCCGTGGCGCTGCGAAGAATGCGGTTCGCTCGAAGTGTCCTACCGAACATGGGTGGACAGCAATACGGGACAAGTTGCACCGGCAGCTCCCGAGCAGGATGATTTGTGGTGCGACGGATGCGAAGAGCACACGTACCAGATCCGCGAAAGCGAATTGATGTCCGATACGGTCGAACCGTGGTGGAAGGATGGCACGACGGAGGAGGATCGGGAAATTATTACAGGACTGAAACGGGAGAATTTCCGCCCGAAGGACGATTGCAGGGCTTTCCGCGATGCCTGCGACATGTGGTGGAACGGCAGGACGAACGACGAGAAGATCCGTCTCTGGCGGCAAGCTACCGCTCCGGAGGAAGAATAACGTAAAGATAAGAGCCATGAACAAGAACCTTATTGAAAAGATCGCTCCGCAGTTGACGGAGCTGATGATAAAGAAAATGGAGACGCTCACCGAGGAGTGGCGCAAGCCGTGGATCGCCGACCTCGCGCACGGTCTTCCGCGCAATCTGCGCGGCACGCCCTACCGGGGCGGGAATATCCTGATGCTGCTGTTCCTTTCGGAGATCGCTGGCTACCGTACGCCGCTCTTTATGACCTTCAAACAAGCCAAGGAAGAGGGGTTGAATATCCTCAAAGGCTCCGGGGCGTTTCCGGTCTTCTTCTGGAAACTCTACATCCGCCACAAGGAGACCCGTAAGAAGATTGAGTTGGCGGAATACTACCGCCTGCCGCAGGAGCAGCGGCGGCAATACGACGTGCTGCCCGTGATGCGCTATTACCCGGTCTTCAACATCGACCAGACGGATATGTCGGAACAGCAGCCGGAGCGCTACGCTTCGCTTACGACACCGACCGGGCCGAAAGACTACTCGGACGGTCTGACATGCGAGGTGCTCGATCGGATGCTGGCGGAGCAGTCGTGGCTCTGTCCCATCCTGCTCAAATCCGGCAACAGGGCGTCCTATTCACCGACGCTCGACCGGATCGTCTGCCCCGAAAAACGGCAGTTTCCGGAGAGTGCGGCCTTTTGGACCACGCTTCTTCACGAGGTCACGCACAGTACGGGGCATGCGGAGCGTCTGAACCGTCCTTTTGGCGCTTGCTACAGAGATGCCGACTACATCCGCGAAGAGTTGGTCGCCGAACTTACGGCGGCCTTGTGCGGTGCGATGCTGGGCTTTGCCACGACACCCCGCGAAGAGAGCGCCGCCTATATCAAGGACTGGCTGGCGGAGTTCCATAAAGAGCCGACCTACCTGTTCGACATCCTCACGGACGTGAACCGTGCCGCGCGGATGATCTCCGAACGGCTGGCCGTAGAGCAGGAGCCGGAAACCCCGGGAGCGATTCCGGCCGAAGCCGCCTGATCCAAAAACCGAATATAAACGATTGTTCAACCTGTGCCGCGACCTTTAGGCCGCGGCGCTTTCATTATCAGCAATATGCAACAATCCAAAACCGAAGATCGGTACAGCCGCGAAACGCTGCTGCCGATGAATACGCTTTACGACCATAAACACCACTTGACGCAAGAGGACGTGGACATGGCCAATAAGCTGGTGCGTCATATCGAACATACCCGCAACCCGCTTGTCCCGCAGGTCGGCGACCGGGTGCGCTATACCACGCGCCACGGCGACTTCCACGGCAACGCCCTGATCGAGGCTGTCCGTGAAGACGGAACGCGCTCGATCTGCCTGTGCCCTTACGTGCCTTTCGTGTGGGCGACAGCCGGCGGTATCGGCTGCGCGGTCAGCGGAGGGCCTTTTACAGCCGTGATGCCGCAAGAACTGAAGCCTTCCGGTGCTATGCCGGGGGATTTCTGTGCTTGGGGCCATTGCGGCGCCTGCGGCAACGGAGTCGTCCGGTTCTGCGCCGAGGTGCCGCTGTGGGAATTCCGGGAAGGCGATCCGCTCTACGGTGATTTCTCCACCGAGAAATGGCGCAAGATCAGCCTTTACAAAGATACGGAGAACCTGCATGGTAACCTTTACCGCGGCGACTGTATTTCGTTCCGGACGGAGGAGGAGTTCCGACGGTTTCTCTCCGATTGCGAAGGAACGGTATTCGCGGCTCCCAATCCGAAGTCGGTCATCGTCTGGGGCTACCGGGACGAGCAGGTCGCCCTGCCCCGGACGGAGTGGAAGGCGCTCGACGTTCCCGTTACAGAGCGGCGCATCTACAACACGCTCCAACCCGTGAAACTCGTCAAGGACCACGGGCGGCATACTGCGGTCTGCTATTTCGTCAGACCGGAAGACGACATCAGTCAACCGCAGGACATGACGCTCGAAGAGTTAATCTACGAAGAGTCATGCCCTATAAGCAAAGTTACAGTGTAGAATGATCCTGTCATCCGTATGCCACTCGATTTGGATGATGTGGACACACAGACTTGCCGAATCATAGACCTCTGTGAGCGAGCCAGTGTTCAGGTCCCTGTGCATCCAAGGCTGCGCGATACAATGTATTAATATAATATCCATTTACCATGCACGAAGCAGAACAATATTTACGCAATCCAGAAACCCCGTACTCTCTGTACATCCAGTATCAAGGTCGACGCCGACGTCTGTTTTACAACCGCGATCAAAACATTTGCGGCATCATCGGTATCGGCAGACGAAGATATGGCTTCGGATTCGGCGACTGGGACAACATTGAAAAGATTTTCAAACCGGCTCCGGACAAAGACCCTGAGGAAATCAATCGCCGTCTAATCCGCAAATTCCAGCGGGAAGCGGCCAAAGCAGGATTCACAAGCCCGTTTATCCGCAAAATCCAGCATGCCGATTACAGCAAGGATCTCTACAAAAACGGCATCACGACCGGAACCAGTATCGACGGGCAGATCATCACGCTCGAAGCCGTGCGCAAATGGTGCGGCAAAACGACTTACCGGTCTTTCTGCGAGGCCGTCAAAAACCGCACGCCGTTCCATTCGGGTCGGTTTGATTTCCGCGGCTACGACGGTTCGCTATGGGTGGAGCCTTGCGATAAGGACGATGGCTATCACCGGGTTGGGGACCTGACCGCAGGATTTTCGAAAGAGTACCGAGGATGCGGTAACGGTTATTACTACCTGCTTATCAACGAGCATACCTTCATCGGCTGCGATATAGACTAACGAAAATCCGGACTATTATGAAAATCATGTGTCAGGAGCACTACGATAAAGTAGTGCAATATGCCGAAAGTATCGACGACAAGACGCTCCACGAGTGTCTGAAACGGCTCGAACGCCGGGAGCAAAATCCCCATCATCCGTGCGAGATCGAACTTTACAAGGACTTCGCACCTTATTCGTTCCTTTTCAAGGAGCGTTATCCCGATGGGCGTTTGGGCGTTGTCGGCGGACTGGTCTATCATGGCTGCCCGGATCGGTCGCATTGTTTTATCGACGGGCCGTTTCATGGCTGGATGACCCATACCTGAAAAGTTGAATACGAATTGTCGATCCCGGCCGGACACAATAAATCCGGTCGGGATTTTGTTTTTATTATTAAATATTGGTAATTTTGCGTAAAGACTGAACAACTATGAAAACGACATCGGTAGCCCTCGGTGTTTATTTCGAGGATTTCATCAAGGCAAAAATCGCACAGGGGCGTTATAACAATGCCAGCGAGGTTATTCGGGCCGGCTTGCGGCTTTTGGAGGAGAACGAAAGCCGTCTGACGGAGTTGAAAGCTGCCATCCGCGAGGGAATCGACAGCGGCGTGGCCGAAGGATTCGACCCGGAGGATCATCTGAAAACCCTGAAAGCCAAGTGGACGAATGGATGAAATACGGTTTACCCGCAAAGCGGTCGAAGACCTTTCCGACATTTGGAACTATACGGCGGATAGGTAGTCGGAGCAATAGGTGGATACTTACAATGTCGTTGCGAATTGTTCCCGGGACGAGTTTTGCCTCTTTCGCATTGACAATCATTCTTTCTCTGCAAAGAGATATATTATTCTATGAATGTAAGGAAATCGTTAAATATGTATTTGGTCTTTACCTCGTCCCGATTCAATTCTTTACGTATTTTTATTCTTTATGAAATCGGAGGTTGGACGCATATCTCGTAACCGGTAATTTTTCAACATGCGAAGCTAGGCATTCAAGGCTTTGTTGAACTCTTCATTGATGTTGTGTAAGGCAACATGCAATTGAAGATTGCCTTTAGGTGCCGGATGTGGTTCGGATCCTCAATAGCACTCCTGCCTACGTCCCAAAATGCAGGCTTGATCTTAAAGGTCGTAGTAAACACTGCGCCCTGTTAATCGTCATACGCATGCGAATTGCCGAAAACTCCAAATTGGCATTGTTCGGCGAGGACTGCAATTTGTGACTTAAAAACCAACTCTTCTATATGGTCATAGCCTTGTTATGGATTGTTCTTGGAAATTATATTTTTCAAAAGTCAGTCCGCAGACATTTTTCTATGACGCATTGTCACATGCTATTTCAAGTTATTTATCCCGATAGGTTCTTTGCGTATGACGCCGGGATGACGTTATTTGACATTATTTTCTATCTGCTTCCGACTTGTTTCCAGCTCGTTAATAAGTTCCTCTTCTGTCGGGAGATAAAGTTTGTATTTTGAGGCAAACAATTGATTGCTGTCGTTCATTACCGAGTATTTGACAATCGTGTTGTCCCGCTCGGTGCAAAGCACGATACCGATAGTTGGATTATCGGTTTCTGTGCGTATATTCTCCTCGAAATAGCGAGTATAGAAATCCATTTGTCCGATGTCTTGATAAGTCAGTTTCCCGACTTTCAGATCAATCAGCACAAAGCATTTGAGGATGAAGTTATAGAATACAAGATCGACATAGTAGTTTTCGTTGTCGGTCTTGAAACGGTATTGACGTGAAACAAAGGAAAAACCGCGCCCCAACTCCAACAAGAATTGTTGCAGGTTGTCGATAAGCGCTTTTTCCAAATCTTTTTCATAGAAGTTCACGCCACTCGGAAGACCGAGAAAGTCGAGCACATACGGGTCTTTGATGATGTCGGCCGGTGTGAGTTGTGCTTGGCGCGAAGCCGCATCTTCGGCTTCTTTTACTATAAGTTGATTTTGCGAAGAGAGAATTCGTTCGTAGGTCAGTCGCTCAATTTGCGAATCCAATGCCCGCGTACTCCAGTTCTGCAATGCAGCTTCATTCATGTAGTAAAGTCGGGCGCGTTCGTTTTCAACACGGATTAACGTGCGGTAATGGGTCCATGTCAATTCGGGACGCAGTGCGTCCCATTTTGGGAACAGCAAATAAAACTGACGATAACGGCGTAATTCACGGGCGTCGAAACCTCGCCCGAACTCTACCGACAACTTCTCTGCAAGGTCGTTAATTACCCTTTGTCCGTATTCTGCGCGACTGGCTCCGGCTTGTTCTTCTTCAACTATTCGGCGGCCTATTTTCCAATTGGCCTCAAGTATACCGGTATTTACCGCCTTGTATATAGTGTTACGAGTATTGATAATGATAGCTCGAATATCGTCGTATAGAGTTGTTATAGTGCTCATATTTAATGCTTTTGAAGACGGGACGCACTGCGTCCCGAAAGTATGTTACTTTTGTTCGTTCGATGCTTTAGGTATATTGCAACCTTTTAAAAACCCTTGTTTCAACACATTGAGAAATGTCGAATTTCGAGATTCTGCATCTTTCAAAAAGGCATCAAAGGATAATACATATAAGCCAAATGGAATGCGAATATTCTTATCTTCGTCTAAAATAACCGTATGCTCTTTGTAGAATAAAGATCCTGCAGAAAATAATTCCGTATAATTTTCTTCTTTTAACGCTATGCGAAATTCTGCATCTATATCTACGATTCCGTAGAACCAAATACGTTGAATTTTATCGGGATAATATTTTGCAAGTTTTCGAGCGCGCTGTTTTAGCTGACTGACGACCTCTTCTCTTTTGGCCAAAGGCAATCCTAATTTTTTGAGTTCAACGATAACAACATCCGTTTTAGTCTGTACTTCTACTTGGCCTACTGGATTATGAAAATCATTAGAAAAGACGATTGCAATATCAGGCCTTTTTTCATCATCAACATTCTCTCCATCCAATGCAAGATATGGCATAAGCTTATTCATTTCCAAATCGCTGAGGATGGTTGAATAAGACATATATTTATCGTCTAACAACCACGCATTGTTAGTGTATAGATCGTTTATAAATCCTGCTTTCCCACAAACTTTTTTTCTAGGAACAATTATATCGTGAATATCCGCTTCCGGATTCTTCTTATCAATTTGTTTTAGATTTTTGATGATTACATTTCGATATAAAATATACTCCATCAATGTTCGAGAGGAAACGTTAAGAGCTTTTTCATATTGTTCGGTTGAAATTGTGTTTGGAGCATCCAAAACCTCTTTTTGTGCCTGAAAGAACTTACGTTGGGCTGTTTCAATCGCTTTATTGCGATCGATAATTCCAATTGATTGTTCATCGAAATAACCTGCCAAATGAGGATAATTATTATTTAGGCTTTCTGTTATATGTTTATTTTCCTCTTGAATGCTTGGGATTTTTTCATTCAGAATAATCGTTGCATGTTTCCTAAATAGATTTTTTACAGTTTTCAATTCTTGCTCATCAAGTGTCAGGGCTTCTCGAGAAGGATTTGTTTTACCTGTAAAGAAACTGGAATACAACAGAAAAACTATTTCATATCCTTTGGGGGTAGATTCTTTTGACATAATATCAATAGGAATTGTTCTCCCATCAACGCAGATTGCGGTTACTAGTGACGATTCTTTATTGGTTTGTTTGATTTTGTAAAAAATATCAATCGTGTCAAAAAGGTCTAAGCTTTCTGCAGGAAATTTTCTGCTTTCTAAATCGACACTTTGACTAGCTATCAGTATTTGACAATCGTTATAAAATCCTTGCTCAGGATTAGGCTCTTTGGTAGATAACGTTAAATCAATCTTCAAATCTTTACCCGCTTTAACAATGGAAAACAGATGCGGGTAAAAATGATAAAGTATAGACTGCCTAATAGATACCGGTTTAAGAAAATCATAAGAATATAATTTTTTCTTTAGGTACCCGCTAAATGCCAATCTGCTGCCCGTATAAGTGGCATCAGGAGCCGGAGAGAGAGTGAAATTGTTTTTCTCAAAGTTCTTCTTGAACGTAAACTTCCGAATTTGTTTCTCAAATATGCTTTCGATATAAACTTCTTTGAAATATTTGAGGAAGACCAATCGTCCGAGTCCTTTGTGATCTTCTTCCTCTGTTTCAAGTAATTTAGTGAATTTACGATACCGATCGTTAGTAAAACCAACACCGTTGTCAGAAATTACTATTGTAAGAGATTCCGGCTTGGAATACGAATCAACGGCAATGCTTATTTGGATATTATTGGCGCCTGCATCTATTGCGTTGGCAATAGCTTCAAAATACACAAGCTCCAATGATGAAGAGGATGGATAAAAAAAATCAATCGCCCGACTTAAATTAACCTCCATGCCGTCCATAAGCCCTTATAAGTTATATTGTGAACAAAGGTAGCAAATATTAACAATTGAGCACAGAAATACAATGAAAAAATGCGGGCTATTGTCAATGTTTGGGATCAAAATAGGAACCAATAGAGTGGTTATTATGCAATCTATCGTGTAGTCTCATTTTCTCAAACGATAGTATCACGAGATTACACTGGGAAATATTATGTTGCAATAGTTCGTGTTCGCTTCAGCTCTTCATCGTCGATCCGATTGTTCGGCAGATATTCTATACTCAGTTTCATGACGCTATGAAATATGCAGAGTTATAAATATAAGGAATATCCGGGAAATTACTCGCGGTTGATACCCATTTTTTTGATTAGATCTTTTATATATCTTTCGGAATGCCGGTACTGGCGCTTATGCAACAAAGGCACGATATTTTCGTTTGTATTGTGAACGAACTCCGCAGGGAGTACCGAGGAAACGACGCAATTTCACACTACACGGTCGGCAGGAGCCGGCAAAGCCCCGCTTAACTATTTGTCGAAACGACGACACGATGCCCGACTGCATTGCGTGCCGACACTCCGTATGCCCCTGCGCCTAATTATGCACGATGAATATTCATTTCGATATATATGGTCTTATAACGACGACCGTCAAATCGCTGCCCTACGTCAGCGAAGGCATTCCGGCAGGATTCCCTTCGCCGGCCGCGGACTATATCGGCGACCGCATCGACCTGAACGAAGTCCTCATACTGAGTCCGGGTGCGACATACTATGCCCGCGTTCGGGATTACTATCTGGTCGAGGAGGAGCTGGAGCAGGGCGACGGCATCCTTTTCGACACGCGGCTTGCACCGCGCACCGGGGACCTGGCGTTTTGCGAGGTCTGCGGCGAACGGGTGCTGAAATATATCCGCAAACGGGGGCGCGAGCTATGGCTTCTCGGCGGCGGAACGGACGACACGCTTCCTGTCGACGGCGACACCGAAGCGCGGGTGCTGGGCGTCGTTACGGTCGTCATCAAAGTCCGGAGGTTCAAGCGACGGCGCACACGCCTTATCGACCGCCTGCCGCAGAAGGAACAACCCGCGCTGTTCGAGCGGCGGGCTATCCGAGCCTCGTATTTTCCGGCGAGCGACGTTCCCGTCGCGGGGCTCGTCGACCTGAACGAAGAGCTGATTCCTAACCCGATCAGCACCTTCTTCGGGAAAGTGCGGGGCATCTCTCTGATCGAAGACGACATCGAGGACAGCGATTCGGTGATCGTGGACCGGATGCTCGAACCCCGGTGGGGCGATCTTGCCGTATGCGTCACCTCCGAAGGCTTCACCATGAAATACGTCGAGGTGCACGACGACGGGGAGATCTGGCTGATGCCCGGCAACAAGGACTATGCTCCGATTCGGATTACCGGCGAGAACGAACGGTTGATATGGGGCATCGTCACCCACTCCATCCGGCAGCTGAGGACGAAGAAAGGAGGTATAGGATGAGCCGGAAGCTGTTGCCCCTGAATCCCCGCCAGATGGTCGGCCTTGCCGACGGGAATTCATTTTACTGCTCCTGCGAGGAGTCCATGCAGCCGTGGCTGCACGGAAAGCCCATTATCGTGGCCTCGAACAACGACGGCTGTGCGATAGCCATGAACCGGCCGGCGAAGCGATACGTCAGGATGGGTGACGCGCTGTTTCAGATAGCAGACACCATCCGGGAACACGGCATCGTTACGTTCTCCTCGAACTACGAGCTCTACGGCGACATGAGCAACCGCATGCACAGCATTTGGGCCTCCTTCGTCCCCAACCTCGAAATATACAGCATCGACGAGGCCTTCCTCGACTTTACGGGAATGGAAGGCTTCGATTTCGAGAAGCTGGGGCGCGAGATCATCCGCACCACCCGGCGCGGAATCGGCATCCCGATCTGTCTGGGCATCGCCCCGACCAAAGTACTGGCCAAGGCCGCCAACAAGCTCGCCAAGACGGACGACGCCCGGCGGGGGCTCTATATCATCGATACGGAGGAGAAGCGTGTGGAGGCGTTGAAAAAACTCCCGATAGGCGATGTGTGGGGCATCGGTCGGCGGCATGAGAAGCGCCTGACGGCGATGGGTGTCCGCACGGCCTACGATTTCTCCGTGCTGCCGCGCGAGTGGGTGCGCAGGAACATGACTGTCGTTGGCGACCGCCTCTGGCGCGAGATGAACGGGACGCCCTGTATCAGTCTGGAACTGGCGCCGCCCGACAAGCAGGAGATATGCACATCGCGGGCATTTGGGAAAATGACCTCCGACTTCAACGAGGTGAAAGCCGCCGTTGTGCGCTATTTAAGTTCGTCCGCCCATAAGCTCCGTGACCAGCATTCCTATGCCCGGCGCATCTATGTCGGCATCGAAACCAATCCTTTCAACGAGAACCAGCGTCAGACCTTCCGGGGACTGCAAATCGAATTTCCCGTACCGACGGACAATACGTTCGAGATGGTGCCTTATGCCATGACGCTGCTCCGGGCGATCTGGCCGGCCTACGCCCCCGGCGAACGGCCGTTCCTGTTCAAACGCGCTACCGTCACGTTGTCGGACCTTATTCCTGCCGAAGCGCTTCAGCTCAACATGTTTCACCATAGGCCCGACATCGGGCAGCTGCGGCATTTGCAGGCCGCGGTGGACGAGGTCAACGGACCGCTGAACCTCGACAGCCGCCTCGTGGTGCTGGGTGCGGAATTGACCGGGCAGAATAATACCCGGCTGCGGCGCGAGATGCTCTCGAAATGTCCTACGACCAAATGGAGCGATCGGATAGATATTGCCATCTAACTTTGTAAAGAATTTTTGTTTATGTGTTTTTTCACCTCTCTGTCAGCAAATGCAGCGGCCGTAGCCAAAAGGTACGGTAAGCAGTTGGATATTATCGAAGCTGCCCGGCAGGTACTCGCCGAGCAGGAACAGGACGCAAGGGCCCGTCAGGACGCCGGATCCGAACATAGGATGAGCGTTTACGACGTTCGGCTGGCCGAGGAGATCTACGTCATTCCCGCCTATGCCGAGCCGCACTGCGTTATCGTTTCGGGCTCGGAGGAACTTCAGGTCATGCAGTGGGGGCTGATTCCGCGGACGGCGAAGCCCGGAGATGCTCAGCGTTACGACCGGGAGAATCTGTTCAAGAACGCACGGGCCGAGACGCTTTTCGAGAAATGGCCGTGGCGAATGCTGTGGCAGCATAACCGGTGCATCATCCCCGTAACCGGATTCTACGAGCCGCACAGACTGCCGAACGGAAAGGCGCAGTATTACTATACCACTTTAAAGGATCAGGAATTATTCTCCATCGCCGGGCTCTGGGACGAGTGGACGCATCCGCAGACCGGAGAAAAAGTGCTGTCGTTCGTGCTGATAACGACCGAAGCGAACGCCATGATGCGGAAGATCCATAACGGCGGAGGCAATCCGTTCCGGATGCCGAAGATACTAACCCAAGAGCAGGAGAAGCGCTGGCTCGACCCGTCCATCGCATCCGAGGAGGCCGTCGCGGCCCTGCTGACCGTATACCCCGAAAAGGAGATGACAGCATGGCCCGTGCGGCCGAAGTTCAACTACGGAGACCCTTACGACGAAGGAATTATAGAGCCGGTCGCGGAAATGCAGACGCTCGGACTCTGAACGCAAAGCTGCATGACATCATACAAAAAGAGAGGAGACCGATAACGGCCTCCCCTCCGGCAATGAGTCGCGTCACTCTTCTAATATATGAACTCTGCCAGTGCATCGACGAGCAGTCTGAGGAGCTGCTCGGCCGTCAGAGGGTAGGACCTTTTCCTGAATATGCGGTCCATCTTCGTCCGTAGGAGCTCGAAGAAACGGTTGGCTTCGTGAACCGGCATTTTCTTGACCGTCATCACCATCAGCCACAGCGGAACTTCGATATAGGGCGGCTGGATGAAGAGTTCGAGCAGTTCGTCGGAGTGGTGCCTGTAATCCAGAAAACTGTTCTCGCAGACTCCGTACAGCGGCAGGACGATCAGCTCGTAGACGATGCGGTGCGTTCTGCGCATATCGCCTTCTTCATAAAACCATACGTCGATCTTTTTGGCGCCGACTATCCGGTACGGATTATAATTGTCCCTGCTCATTTCAGGAAAGGCCCTTTATTTCCGAGTAAATGCTGTTGACCATGTAATCACGTAATTCACTGCGGGTCGAGAGGCGGCAGAACCGGTATTGCTCAGGTAGATGCCGGCCTTTCGAAAAATGTTTCTGGTCCGTCGACCACGACTCCAGAAAGATCGAGTTCCCGTCGTGCCTGTCGTAAAGACCCCATAGGGATTCCGCATCCGGACATCGGGGATCGTCGGTATGGAAAAGATATACCTCTCCGACTTTGAAATTACATTGTTTCACCGTCATTCGTTTGGGCTGTTTTATAATTTGTGCGGCAAAGATGGATGAAACGTCGGGCCCTTGCAAGAACATGTGGAACCATTCCAATTTTTTATTATAACAGGTGCGTCTCGATGCGCGTTTAACGAAGAATTTACGGCGGTCGGTTTTGCCGGGTACTTACTGCGTAGTGCAGCGGATTTCGCGTTTTGGAAATCGATTTTCTCCCAAAAACGCCGGAAAAAATTTGGATGATAACGAAGAAATGACTATATTCGGGATAACAATAGAGCAATTTATCTGTTGTAAACTGTTTATCGTTCGTAAGTCCCAACTTTTACCTCAATGGCGAATAAACAGGCAAGATCGTAATGCGCGGTCTTGACTGGTTCGCCATAACCTTTGGGACGGTACGAAGCAACCGGTCGAGAACCGCGCATATTTTTTGACATTGCGAATCAAAAGATGTGCCACTATGAATCGACCCGAATGTGAAAGCGAAAGGCTGATTTACAGTTTAGAAACAAGCTCCAAATTACAACTTTTATTCGAAAACTCCGCTGTCGGTGAAACTTATTTGTTTCACCGGATTGCTTCGGATTGCCTGCGGATTCCCCGTTTTTCGATAAAGGCATCGGAACCGCCGTCGGTTCCGTATCGACCGCCTCCGATTCGTCTTCATTCTGATGGCACCGTCCGCTTTCGCCCGGCTGCCCGCAAAGCCGGCCCGCGAAGACTCGTGCGCACGGATCGCCGTTCCGGCATCGTCTGAATACGAACAAATTTTCCTAATCTCAAAATGATGGATTTTATGAACGGTTTTGAAAAGGATAACGAGAATCCATATCGCCTTTATCGTGTGGTAAGCGTCAAAAAGATCGACCGCTGGTTTTTCGAGAAGCATAACCATCGCAGAACCCATGCGAAAATCTATGAAACGGTCATCCGGCCTAAGTTCGGGATTTGCGAAAACACGTTTCTCGACTACCGCCACGAATCCGACGAACTGCTGGAATTGTTCCGGCAATCGGTCAACGTCGAATTTTCGATGTGGCTTCCGACCATGGAGGCCAAGTACATGAGCCCTGTCGAAGCCGACCGCTTCAGTTTGATGCTTTGGGATGCGTTCGACTCGGCTTTTAAATGTATACTCAAAGAGGAACTGGCCTGCCGGATAAATGCCGAAAAGTTATTGAAATACCTGATAATCTGTTTGGGAGAGAAATCTCCCGTCGTGGTGAGGTGACGCGGCTCGTTATTTCGGTAGTCTGATGCCGGGCTCCGTTTTTCTCGGTGATTTCCACTAAAAGTACCTTGTCATCGGAGATCGTGAGCTTGGGCAGCGCGAATACCGTCCGCTGGCGCTGGTGCCCCTTACGACGGCCGGATCATTGCATGGATCGACTTCGGGAAAACGTCCTATCAGTCCCATCCGCTGGACCCGAAACGGGATCAGCCTGTGGAGCGGATCGCGATTCCGGAATAAGCGGGCAGTTATAGCACAAATTCGACCGTGTCCTCGTCGGCATCGCCGAGGCTGAACTCCTTGTCGGAGAAGAGTTCGGCGAGGCCCGTGATCTGTTTCAATCGCAGCAACTCGTCGCGGTCCATGCCGATATGACGCATGATCCACTGGTCGGACATCCGCGCGCGGGTCAGTTCGGCGACGAGGGCCAACCGCTCCGGGCTGATCGGCGCAACGACCCTCCCGTTCAGCGTCATGCCGCGGGCGTATTCCGATAAGGTGCAACCGTTCTCTTTTGCCTGACGTTGCAGGATTTCCATTTGGCAGGGCGTAACCCGGAAACGCACCGTCAAAGACTGCTTTTCGGCGTCGGGTTTGGTCGGCCTGCCCCCTTTATTCCTACTTTCCGTCATGGTCGCCTCCTTTCCTTATCGACATGTGGCGGAAGCCTCGCTTACGACCGGGTGACCGAGCGTAGCGACGGGAGCCGGTCGGCGGCGTCGCAGACGCCGATAGTCCCGAATCCCCGGCGACCACCGGGAGCGGGGGATGGTTCGGCGAGCGACCGCAGGGAGTGCGGCGAACGGGACAGCCCCGGAGGGCAAGGTTGTTTGAAGGGGTCGCAAAAGCCGTCGCAGACGGGATTTTGTGGCACGAAAACACAACCTTGCTTCCTCCGTTTTCGGGAGCGTTCGATGCCGGGGCGTTAGCCCCGATCACGGCACGCCGAAGCCGTCCCGGTTGCCTCGCCGCTTGGAGCGGGCGGAGGCAAGGGACGGTGGGTGCGGGACGTGCGGCATCGAAGCTCACGCCGGGCAGAGGCAGGAAAAGGGCCGGGATTCAGTGACAAAGAAAGGGCGGAAGCGGGAGATCGCCCGACAGACGGACGGCTGTTCAGGGAAGCAGTAAAGAGGGCAGGGAGAAACAGACAGGGACGTGCATGGCATTGTGTTTTGGTTCCGTCGGCGAAGATAGGCACGGACGGCAGCGGTTGTTTCCCCCATACAATGCCATCGCCTCTTTTGCCGGATGCTGCCTTTACTTTCTTCTTGCACACCGAAAGTACCTTTTCTCCGCTATCTGTCTCGCCAATCCCCGCCAAACCCTGACTTAACGCGCCACGGTGAATCAATCATCGGATCGGTCGTTATCTTCGCCCGTGAACCAAAACCTATAAAGACTATGGGAATCATCTGTATCGACGAGAAGGTATGAAATACCCTGCTCGGAAAAATCGAAACGCTGGACTCGCAGGCCCGGCAATTGGAGAAGCGCTACCAGCCGCTCGCTAAAGAGAAATGAATCGACAGCCAGGACGTATGCCAGACGTTAGGCATCACCAAACGGACGCTGCAATCCTACCGGGAGAAAGGGATCGTCCCTTACTCCAATGTAGGCGGCAAATTCTTCTACCGGGAGAGTGATGTAGCGGCCTATCTGGAATCGAGAACCAAACGAAAGGAGGCGTAGCTATGGCGATGGACTATCTGACCAAAGAGAGCGAGGAGATAAGGCAAGCCTTCTCCTCGCTCGACCGTACCGAACGGGCTTTGCAAACGGCCTCGGCGAATTACATACCCTTCATTAAGAACGAACGCTACCTGACGGGCGAAGAGGTCTGCGAATATCTGCATATCTCGCCGCGAACGCTTCAAACGCTCCGGGACACCCGGCAGATTACCTACACAACAGTCAGCGACCGGGTATTCCTATATCCCGAAAGAGGAATCCGCGAGGTGCTGCAAAGGAATTGTAGGGTAACGTCAGAATATTAAGTTTAAAACGTCGTATTTTTGATCGAAGTTAAAGCAACGGCATTGTATTCATTTACAATGCCGTTGCTTTACATAATCAGTTATCCTTTAGGTGGATAAGGATCGTTACCATAGCTATCCTTATCTCTAATTTGTCCATTAGGACGGTGGATAACTACTTCTGCTCGTTGGTTGATTGCAATTTTTCGCGCCCGAATCCGCGCTTGTTCCTGTGTCCTAAAGGTCTGGGTAACTCTACTGTTACCAGCCCCTCGAACTGCCCATGTCCCATTGTGAGGGACAACATGCTGATTTTTAGCCATATTTTTAGATTTAAATTATCAACAGCATATTTAATACTGTTGTTCACGGCAAACGTAAATACGTGCTGCACATTAACCAAATATTGGGTGATTTTTAATATATTCTTAAGTATCCAAGGAGTTGGTAAATCCAAATTTGCTCCAACTCTTCACTGCTGCGAACAATTCTCTCACTCCGTGCTGATAGAACTCTACTGTTCATTTATAATGATGAAATAGCAAAAGAGGGCCGACAGGAATTGCTTCCCGTCGGCCCTCTTTCTTTTACCGCTTGGTATTTATTGTGCGATCCTGAACTTGTCCCCGATCTTCGCCTCCAAGGTTGTCATATCCCGTCCGATTTTGTCGTTGGTAATCTTGGCGTAAATCTGTGTCGTGGTGATATGCTTATGCCCTAACATTTTGCTGACCGTCTCCAACGGTACTCCCTGCGAAAGCGTTACGGTCGTGGCAAAGGTGTGCCGAGCGATGTGGGTGGTGGGATTGAAAGACAATCCGGCGTGACGGGCCACATGGCGCAGGGACATATTCATCGAGTTATCGTCCTTGACCGGAAATACCACATTGCCCGGTAACGTCAAACTACTGTATTTCTCGACAAGCTGCCGGGCTACGGGTAGCAATTTCACCCGGAATTGCGTCCCGGTCTTGGTACGGTTGTCAATAATCCACATGTCACTGTTCTCATCCGTATGTATATCGGCATGGGTCAATTTCTTCACGTCCGAGTATGCAATCCCCGTAAAACAACAGAACACGAATATATCACGGACGATAGCTGTTTTGTAATTGGGCAGTTGTACGTTCATCACGGCCTGTAATTCCGATTCGGACAGAAAGTGACGGTCGCGGTATTGGGGAGAGAAACGGTATCCGGCAAACGGATCGGTTGAAATCCAGCCATTTCTGAAAGCCGTGTAGGTCATCAACCGCAGCTTTTTTATTGAGGTAGGAATAGTGCCTGGGCGGAGATTCAGATCATTCGACAGGAAGATAACATACTTCTCTATAAACTCCCGCTTTAATTCATTGAACGGAATGTCCGTCAGGTGATATTCATGCGAAAGAAACGCAGAGAGATGTTTATAGGCTTTCCGGTAGTTTTCAAGGGTGCTTTGTGCCCGGTCTTTGCCTACCCGTTTTTCAAACGCAGTAAGGTACTCGTCAAAAGTCTGCATCAGCAGTTTGCATTCGCCGCCCATACCGAGCCATGCGTTCCTGACTTTTTCGGCCGTAACATAGCTGTCCCGGTCGCAGATGCGCTGGTACTGCTTGCCGATATTGGTCTTGATATTCTCCAGCTTCTCGTTGATGCGCTGGGCTTCGACGCTTTTACCGGATGCCTTGTTCGCTTCGGTGTCCCACAATGCAAGGCGGATGTTTAGTTTGCAACTGAATTGTGCGATGGTCCCGTTGACGGTGATGCGTCCCATAACGGGAACTTTACCGTTTTTCTCGTTCTGCCTTTTCAGGTAGAAAAGGACTTTGAAAGTGCTTCGTGCCATAACTCTGAATCTTTTAATGTGAATACGTTGATTAGAGTTATTTGTTGCTGTGAATCAGGATGCAACGAACTGAAAAACAGGCGTTTTATAAAACAAGTCCGGAAAGTGCCGCGGTAACGATTTGGTAACGCAACTCTTTCCGAACTATGCCTTTTCCTGCGGTATAACCGCTTTCTTACCTCGGAGCGGATAATGCTAAACCACTATATTAGTGATATTTGCGCTATCTCGCCGCTTGCCCGATGCTCTAAAGGAGCCTCTTGAAAGGGGTTCGCCTCTTTATTTATTCCGTCCATTTTACTGATACTTTCTACTGTGTAGACTGTCCGTTAAAGACTGATTTCACCTGCTACACAGCCCGATCATTCTCCGCGAGCCGCAAAATATTTCATGAACTGGGCCCGCTCGTAAGCCAGCGGATGGGCCACCGAACGGTAATTGAGCCTGCCGCAGAATTCGGAGATCGACGTGAAACGATGTTCCGTCATCCAACCGCTGAGGTAACCGTTGATCCGGTCGATCACGCCGAGGCCGTTGTGGTAGATAGCCGAACAAACCTCAAACGCCGAAGCGCCCGCCAACAGCACTTTGACGGCATCCGCTCCGGTATGGACTCCGGTCGAAGCCGCAATATCCAGATCGGGGAAAGCGGCCGAAGCCATCGCAATCCAACGGATACTGCCCCGCAAGTCGGCCGAAGTGCTGAAAATATCCGCTTCCATCACCTGTACAGAATCGGTATTGATATCGGGTTCGTAAAAACGGTTGAACATCACGACGCCTTCGGCGCCGCACTGACGAATTCCCTGGATCATGTTCAGCGGGCTGGTGAAATGCGTGCTGATTTTGACGGCAACCGGCACCGACACCTTCTCTGCGACGTCGCGGACGACGGACAGGTATTGGCGCTCAATTTCCGCTCCCGCTACCATAGGATCCGCAGGCAGGAAGAAAACATTCAGTTCCAACGCATCCGCTCCGGCCTCCTCGATCCGTCGGGCAAAATCGATCCACCCGCCTTCGGATACACAGCAGATGCTGCCGATTACCGGAATCGACAGGTTCTTTTTCGCTTCGGCGATCAATCCGATATACTGCTCCAGATAATCCTCCTTCAGATAGAAATGGAGGTAATCGGCAGCTTCCGGATACGCGTTGTAAACTTCCAGATGGGCCGTCTCATTGACAATCTGTTCTTCGAAGACCGATTTGAGCACGACCGCTCCCGCTCCGGCAGCTTCGAGACGCTGTAATTTTTCCAACGAAGCGGTCAGGCCGCTACTGCTCACAATCAATGGATTGCGCAGCGACAATCCGAGATATTCCGTTTTCAACTGTTTCATCCTTCCTTCGATTTCAAATGGTTTTCATATCCGCGTCATACGGACTCCGAAACGAGCCGTTGTTATTCCGACGCGCATCACACGTAATTCCGGGCTCCGAAAATCAGACTGCCGATGCGCACCATATTGCCGCCGCAGGCGATGGCCTGCAGGTAATCACCACTCATCCCCATCGACAGCGTGTCAAAATCCCGACCGAAAAAATCGTGCCTCAATCGGTCGAAAAGCCCGTTTAGGCGCATGAATTCGTCACGAACCACCGATCCATCGTCCGTGAAGGTCGCCACTCCCATCAAACCCCGGAACCGGACCCCCTGCATCTGACGATACTCGCCACCGCGCAGGTACGCGATTAACTCGCCTTCGTTCCAGCCGTGTTTGCTCTCTTCACGTGCCACATGCACCTCGAAAAGAACATCGATGACCCGATTGTTTTTCAACGCCTGTTCATTAATAACACCGAGCAGTTTTGCCGAATCGACCGAATGGATCATCGAAACATACGGTGCGATCAATTTCACTTTGTTCGTTTGCAAATGGCCGATCATGTGCCACTCGATATCCGCGGGAAGCTGTTGCCGCTTGGCATCCATCTCCTGCGGGCGGTTCTCGCCGAAAAGGCGCTGCCCGGCGTCATAAGCCTCCCGGACCACCTCTGCCGGGTAGGTTTTGGATACAGCTACCAACCGGACTCCGGCCGGAAGCGACGCTTTCAATTCTGCTAATTTGTCTTTAATGGCCATCTTGGATGCCGCTTTATAAGGAAATTTGCCTATTTTTGCTACTCCTGTCCGCAGGCGAAGCGAACCAAAATTAATCAAAAACCCACAATATGAAAAGAAAACTGACGGCTTTATTTCTGGCCGCCGTTGCCATGACGGCTTTCGAAAGCGAAGCCTGCACGAACATTCTCGTATCGAAAGGGGCCACCAAGGACGGCTCGACGATGATTACCTACACAGCCGACTCGCACCAGCTGTACGGATGCCTCTATTTTCATCCGGCAGCAAAATATCCAGCCGGCACGATGATGCCCGTGTATGAATGGGATACCGGTAAATACCTCGGTGAAATCGCACAGGTACCCGAAACCTATTCGACCGTCGGCAACATGAACGAGCACCAGCTGATTATCACCGAAAGCACGTTCGGCGGTCGCGGACTGGGGGACTCGACGGGAATCATCGACTACGGGACGTTGATTTATACGACCCTGCAGCGGGCCAAAACCGCGCGCGAAGCGATCCGGGTGATGAGCGACTTGGTGAACACCTACGGTTATTGCTCGAGCGGCGAATCGTTTTCGATCGCCGATCCGAACGAGGTATGGCACATGGAGCTGATCGGCAAGGGCGTCAAGATGGTGAACGGCAACAATGTGAATAAAGGAGCCGTTTGGGTAGCACTCCGCGTCCCGGAAGGTTATATCGGCATGCATGCGAACCAGGCACGCATCACCACTTTCCCGTTGAACGATCCTGAAAATTGCCTCTATTCGCCCGACGTAATTTCGTTCGCAAAAGAATCGGGATTCTACAAAGGCCCGGATAAGAACTTCAATTTCGCCGACGCTTATGCTCCGCTCGATTTCGGGTCACTGCGCGCCTGCGAGGCCCGCGTATGGAGCGCCTTCAACCGCGTCACCAAAGGGGAGATGGAAAAGTACCTCGACTATGCGATGGGCTACGACGCGTCGAAACGCATGCCGCTGTTCGTTAAACCGGCAGAGAAACTGAGCGTCAAAGAGGTGGCTTGGCTGATGCGCGACCACTTCGAGGATACGCCGATGGATATGCGCAACGACATCGGGGCAGGGGGACACAACCTGCCGTACCGCTGGCGTCCGATGCACTTCAGCGTAGACGGACAAGAGTACCTGAACGAACGCGCCATCGCCACACAGCAAACCGGCT
>OGPG01000944.1_pt1 | contig 23925 bp, 25 predicted proteins | sample 1552851 | NCBI WGS metagenome assembly OGPG01 (sample SAMEA2579909, study PRJEB22360) | human gut metagenome | biome: human gut; feature: human-associated habitat; material: faeces | place: Denmark | collected 2008/2010 | reverse complement strand
CCTCGCCGCTTCGCGTCGAAAGGAAGTAGATGCGGCTGCCGTCGTCGCCCCACTGGATCGACGACTCTTTGCCCGCACCGTCGGTGATCTGCACGGCTTCCCCGCCGGCGGTCGGCACCGACCAGATGTGCGTACTGCTCTTATCGTCTTTCATGCTGTAATCGCTCACCGTATAGAGGACGGTTTCGCCGTCGGGCGACACCACGGAACCGCCCACGCGCCCCATCTTCCACATCACTTCGGGAGTAAGGATACCGGCGCTCTTTTCGGCTTCGGTCAACGAGTTGTCAATCTTCATCGGGGCTGATTTTTTGCCTGCGCCGTCGCCGCACGCGACCGTAAGCGCCGCAACGGCTCCCGCCAGCAGCAGGGTTGTCGTTTTCTTCATCTGTTATGAGGTTTTATTCGGTTCGGTTATGTTTCGTACCCCTTAAACGCAACCTTCAAAAGCTCTATTGCCTTTATAGCAACGAAAAGGATCGCATAGGGAGTAAAAAAGGAACGTTCTTTCGGTATCTCCGTCCGGCTGTTCTCATCACCGAACATGCGGTCTGAGGACCGTGTCCGGTTTTATTTCACGTATCCGGCGGCAGTCAATACGTCCCGGATCGTGAAATAGGTGTTCTCCAGTTTCGGAGTCAGTTCCGCCTGCGGCACCCATACCGCTTCGGTAATTCCCTCGACCGTCTGCGGCTGCGGACGCTGGGAAACCCCGGAACCGTGACGGCCGTAACGCATGCGGTACCACGACGTACGCTTGAGCACCCACTCGCCATGCATCCGGTAACAATGGTAGGTGTGCGCAACGAAAGCCCCGAGCTGCAGGCCCGACAGGCCGCACTCCTCGCCCACCTCGCGCACGGCGCAATCCTCGATCCGTTCGCCCGGTTCGAGTTTGCCTTTGGGCAGGTCCCAACGTCCGTTACGAAAGATCAGCAGCAGGTTACCCTGCGGATCGGCCGTCACGCCGCCGCCCGCCTCGATAAAGCGCTGCGAGGCGCGGAAATCGGCGAAAACTTGTTCGATATCGTCCGAAACCACCGCAAGGCGTTTGCTATTCTGAACTTTTTGCAACAACTTTGTCACTGAAAGCGGCTCACCCGCAGCGGGCCGGAAGGTGACGAACGAAGGATCCCCAACCGGCCGTACCGAGAAAACCACAACGTTGTCTTCGATATAAACTTTATACATAGCACGAAAATGAACGATTCCGCCAAACAGATCGCCGGAAGCCTGTTGCAAATTAAGGCAATTAAATTAAATCCGACAAATCATTTTACGTGGGCCTCAGGCTGGTACTCGCCGATCTACTGCGACAACCGCAAGATACTCTCCTACCCCGCCGTGCGCAAACAGGTATACGAGGCATTCGCCGCGCTGATCGCCGAAAAATCCCCGCAGGCCGAGGTACTGGCCGGCGTCGCGACCGGAGCGATCGCCCACGGGGCGCTGGTAGCCGAGAAGATGGGCAAACCTTTTATCTATGTGCGCAGCGCACCCAAATCGCACGGCCTGACCAATCAGGTCGAAGGCGAGGTGAAGCCCGGTGCGAAGGTAGTCGTGATCGAGGACCTCGTCTCGACCGGGGGCAGCAGCCTTAGCGCCGTCGAAGCGTTACAGAAAGCCGGCTGCGAAGTGCTCGGCATGGTGGCGATTTTCACTTACGGCTGCCCCGCCGCCGAGAAGAATTTCGCCGAGGCGGGCGTGCGGCTCGATACGCTGAGCAACTACAACACGATGATCGAAATGGCCATCGAACAGGGTTATGTACACGCCGACGAGCTGGAAACGCTCAAAGAGTGGAGGCGCGATCCGGCTTCGTGGAAAAAATAATCCGCATCCCGCAGCCGTTTGTCCGTTGTCCGGTCCGTTTTGCGCAGTAGCACGGTCCCGGTACCAACTTACTTAACTTTACCCCAAACAATGGAAAGATACGAAAGCAAACACGTACAAATCCTGCATCCCGCCCGGGCGGTATACGGCGTGTTGGCCGATTTCAACCACCTGACGCCCGTGGTGGGCGACAAGGTCGAAGGATGGTGCGCCACCGAGAACACCTGCTCGTTCAAGGTGCAGGGATTTACGGTCAACCTGCAGATGATCGAGAAGGTCGAGCACAAACTGATCAAGGTGACAGGCGCCGACGGCTCGCCGATGGACTTTACCTTTTGGCTCCAGCTGGTGAGTGCGGCCGAAACCGATACGCGCATGCGAATCGTACTCGACGTCGAGCTGCCGATGATGATGAAAATGATGGTCGGCAAAAAACTGGCGGGCGCCGTAGACCAGATTGCCGAAAAGATCGCCGAAGGGTTCAACAGTTTCCCTGCGGGCACAACGATACCGAAATAAAACTCATTTCAGGATAATCCCGTCCACAGTTACCGCGACCAAGCGGCCGGACGGGGCCGGATGTAGCCAAACGCGCCTGAATAGAAGCGGACTTCGGAAGATCGGCCCCAGCTGGATCCGACGGCGGGCCGCGCGCACTCAGCTACCGGACAAAAACAGGCGGGTACGGGAAATCTCCGCTGCGTCGCATTCCCTACCGCCGCAAACACGATAAAACCATGATCAACATCTTCGTAACGATCAACGTAACGGCCGACAAACGCGCCAAAGTGCTGGAACTGCTCGCCGAACTGACGGCGGCCTCTCAAAAAGAGAACGGCAACCTCCGCTACCAGTATTACCTGCACCCGACCGACCCGGCCCAGATCGTAATCTGCGAACGGTGGGAAAACGCCGCCGTACTGGCTGCGCACGAAGCGACCAAACACTTCACCACACTGCTGCCGCAAATCGGCGACCTGGCCTCGTCGGTCGATATCGACAAGTTTTAATTCCTAAGGCTACCAGCACTCCCCCTTATCCTGGAGTTCAGGAATCCGGCCGCGCACATAGACCGGGTTCCTAATTCCAGCATGTTTTTGCGCGGTATAATCTTGTAGCAGGAGGAAAGCCTGCTTCCCTAGCAGGACGATCGCCGCGAGGTTGCAAAGGGTCATCAGCCCCATCGTGATATCGGCCAGGCTCCACGCCAGATCGAGCGTCGCCAGCGCGCCGAACATCACCATTCCGCCCACCAGCAACCGGTAAACGAACAACACCGCGCGGTTTGCCGTGATAAACCGGACGTTCGCCTCGCCGTAATAGTAATTGCCGATAATGCTGCTGAATGCGAAGAGCAGGATCGCCACCGCAACAAAAATGCTTCCTGCCGGGCCTATTTCCCGGCTCAGCGCCGCCTGCGTGAGCTGCACGCCTCCCACCGAGCCGTCTGCCGGCGCACCGCTGAACAGAATGATGAAAGCCGTACAGGTACAGATCACCAACGTGTCGGTAAATACGCCGAACGTCTGAATCAGTCCCTGCTTGACGGGATGCGAGACCTGAGCCGTAGCGGCGACATTGGGCGCCGAGCCCATCCCGGCCTCGTTACTGAACAGTCCCCGTTTAATGCCCTGCATCAACGCCGCACCGATGCCTCCGCCCAACGCCTGCTCCCAACCGAAGGCATTCGCTACGATCAGCTCGACGACCCCGACGAAATGCCCGGCGTTGAACAGTACGATCCCCAATGCCAACACGATATACCCGAGCGCCATCACCGGAACGATCACGCTGCTTACGCGCGCGATCTGGCGGATTCCGCCGAAGATGATCCACAGGGTCAGCAGCGTCAACACGACGCCCATCATCGCGGGATCGAAACCGAAAGCTCCTTCCCAGGCCGCACAAATGGTGTTGCTCTGCACCGAATTGAATGCGAAGCCGAACGTCACCGAAATCAGCACCGCGAAGCAGAGTCCCATCCAGCGCAGGCCCAACCCCTGTTGCATGTAGTAAGCCGGGCCGCCGATATAGGAATCGCGGCCGCGGCGCTTGTACAACTGGGCTAGCGTCGATTCGACGAATGCGCTCGAAGCCCCCAGCAGTGCGATCACCCACATCCAAAAAACAGCGCCGGGACCGCCGACCACAATGGCCGTCGCCACCCCGGCAAGATTGCCCGTACCGACCCGGCTGGCCAGCGATACGGCGAACGCCTGGAACGATGAAATATGTTTCTCGCCGGAATGTGCTCCGGATCCCGCTCCCGGAGTGTTTGCCGACTCGCCCAGCACACGCACCATTTCGCGCATCATGCGAAACTGTACGAAACGGGTGCGCAACGTGAACCACACAGCGCATCCCAACAGCAACGCGATCAACAGGTAGGACCAAAGGATGCGGTTCGTCGCATCGATCCATTCGTACAGTATTTCCATCGGCAAAAGTTTACGGCATCATCAAAGAATCCCGATCCAGGGAACCGGGAAAGGTGCTCCCGAGGCAAAGATACGACAAACCCGGCAACAGACAACGGTACAAACACTTCGACTCCCGTTCCGAATCGACAGGCTGCCGGAAGGATTTTTTCCCTATCTTGGACACGATAAATACCCCACACAGGACAAAGCATCCGAAACACACTTCCGATGAAAGCCATACCCCAATACCATTTTTACAAGACGAAATACGGTGAAGAGCTTCTGATCGATGTCGTGTCCCTGAGCAGTATCCGAAAATATCTCGACCGTGACCCGTACCACATTCTGTCTTATTTCGACATCACGTTCATCACCCGGGGTGCAGGGTTTCTTACGGTGGAAGGCAAGCCATACCCTCTCGCGCCCGGCGATGTCGTATTTTCCGAACCCGGCGAAATCAGGGAGTGGGATATGAAGAGTATTCCGGAGGGTTATGCGCTCATTTTTGAGGAAGAATTTTTATCCCAGTTTTTCAACGACTCCTCGTTCGTGGCAAAATTATCGTTCTTCAGCGAAGGAAAAATTTCCGCCAAAATCAATATCGCACCGGACAATGTCCGGATCAACGACCTGCTGATGAATATCCGGAGCGAAATCGATAACTCCCGTTCCAAAGACAGCCACATCCTCCGGGCATTGCTCTATGAAATGCTGATGTTGCTGAACCGCGAATACCTGCAAGCACACGGTCCTGCATGCCTGCACAAGCCGGGCAGACACACCGCCCGATTTATTGCATTGGTAAACAACAATTTCCACGCACATCACGACACATCCTATTATGCCGGGATACTTTGCATTACCCCAAATTATCTAAACGAGATCGTCCAGAGAACAATCGGGACGAGTGCCAAACGCTACATACAGAACCGGATCATCCGCGAAGCCAAAAAACTGCTGACCTACACGGACCTTGCCGTTGCAGAAATCTCCGACAGGCTTCACTTTGAAAACCCTTCCTACTTTATCCGGCTGTTCCGCCAGCACACCGGCCTGACACCACTCCGGTACCGGAACGACGAAAAACGTTGAAAAGTGCTATTTCCTTCCTGTTTCTTATTCGGTTGGAAAATGTTCCCCGCTCTATCTTTGCATGGAGTGGATAACTAAACATCCGCAAACAACCGATTATTAACGCATGCTAAACGCTGATGAAAACATTGATCATGCTACTGCTCTGCATCGGAACGCTCCCCGTATGCACAGCCTGCGAAACCCCGCCCGAAACCCTCAGGCAGGAGGCTTGGAGCACTGTAAAAACCATCAACCGTCTATGGGCAATCAAAGAGGATGCGGATAGCCTCGCCCTGTTCCTGCACGACGACATGGTCGCCATTACTCCGCAGGGACAAGAATCCGGGAACGCGACGCTTATCAAAAGCTATCGGGATTATATGCAATACGCCGAAACGATAAGCTTCACGGAGAGCACTCCGTCCATACAGTTATTCCAAGACAACCGGACGGCAATCGTCAGCTATCATGGAAATATGACTATCAAAAACCCGGAAGGCCGTACCGAGACCTTTTCGTTCAAAGACATGTACGTCCTGATCCTGCAAGACGGCAAATGGATCGCGATCGCCCAATATTACGCTCCTCAACCGGAATAAACACTACGTAAACTCACCCGCCGTTCATTCCCGGCCGCCACATGTACGTGGCGGCCGGGGTTCGCGAAGTCGGAAACAGCGGATATCGCTCATATTTGTTTACTTTGAACGGCAATAGTCATAATTCGTCCAAGAGATCAAAGAGACACAACGATGAGATTAGCGTAAGGTGCTTTGCACTTTAGACAAAAACAGATTGTCAAACTACGACCCGGAAAAGATATAAAGCGGATAAGTGCCAGGCAAAAAAACAGGAACCACTTAAAGCAGTCCCATTTCAGTTATTTTTACTGATAACCAGATGATTACCCATCTAGATATATTATTGACCCACCAGGTCTATAACATTTATATTTCGCAATCTAACAAAATTTCGCAATATCTTATTTTCAAGCTATTTGCAAATATAGCTATTTCACAAAATCCATCAAAATTTATTATGATATATCAAAAATGGTCCCTACTTTTGTGAGGTAGGGACCATTTTTCACCTGCTCGCTGGATCCCTCTGAAACATTCAAAAGAACATAGAGGATACTATGGTAGCAAACCTAAAAATCAAACGCAGTTATCTGTTCTTTCCCGACAAGGAGAAAAAGGGCGACGGATACAAGCCGGACGCAAAACTCCGATTGCGTGTTCGTTGGTCGGGCCGTAAAGTCGATTTCAATGTAGGGTACCGGATTAAGTTAAGCCAATGGGATACACAAACCCAGCGCTGCCGGGTAAAGACCACCAATCTGCAAAAGCAATCCGCCACCCTGATTAACGGGGCGATACAAGTTTTTGAAACGACAATAGACAGCGTTTTTACCGCTTTCGAACTGGAGGGAATATTGCCCACACCGGATCAGATAAGAGCAAAATTCAACCTTCTGGCAGGCCGTAAAAGCGAGCACGAGAGACAACCGGCAAAAACATTTTTTGACTATTTTGACGACTTCACCAAAGAAGAGGGAGCATTAAACAACTGGAGCAGGGGAACGTATGTAAAGTTTCAGAATACCCGCAATCATTTGACGGCGTACAATCCCGGGTTGAGGTTTGAGGATTTGACAGAGGCCGGACTGTCCAACTATGCGACACACCTGCGAGAGGTAAAAATTTTGCAGAACTCAACGATAATAAAGCAAATCAAGCTCCTAAAATGGTTCTTACGCTGGGCAACCACAAAGGGATATTGTCAGACGCGCGACTACATCAATTTCAAACCGAAGCTAAAGACAAGCGAGAAAAAGATTATTTTTCTTGACTGGCCGGAACTGATGACCGTCTACAATTATCCGTTTACCGATAAGCAAAAAAACCTCGAACGGGTACGGGATGTATTTTGCTTCTGCTGCTTTACGTCGTTGAGGTATTCCGATGTGGCGAACCTGAAACGGTCGGATGTGTTCGACAGCTATATTTCCCTTACGACGATTAAAACCGCCGACAGCATTAAAATCGAACTAAACAAATATTCCCGTGCGATCCTCGATAAGTATGCGCATGAACAGTACCCAGGCAATTTAGCCCTGCCGGTAATCAGCAACCAGAAGATGAACGACTATCTGAAAGAGGTAGGGAAACTTTGCGGAATCGATCAACCGGTAACAATCACGTATTACCGGGGTAACGAACGTATCGACGAAATTTATCCCAAATACGAATTATTGGGCACCCATGCCGGCCGCCGGACGTTTATCTGCAACGCCCTGATAATGGGCATAGCTCCGCAGGTCGTAATGAAGTGGACGGGGCACAGCGACTATAAAGCGATGAAACCTTACATAGATATTACCGATTCGGCGAAAGCCGAGGCAATGAAATTGTTTGATAAATAATTATATATCCAATGCAGACACTCGAGTTCAATTATGGTAATATTCCACCGGGGCTTACAGAGCATGCGATAGCTTTCGGAACATCATTTAAACAAGTATTGCAGACTTATCGAAGTACAGAAGCTCCAACCTTTGAGGATACGATCGTCCTCTGCAGGGACATGTACCGTAAAGAATACCAGTTTGTATTTGATCTACTGCAAAGTATAGGGGATATGCAACCGAGCAGAAATAACGAACTTTTGTTCGGACACTTGCAACGACTTATAGATGTCCCTGAAATGTTTTGCCCGGAATTAATCAAAAACACTGTTCCCGGTTCCGAATGTACAGGTTGGGCACTTGCAGTTCGCATGGAACTGTATAATGCACTGTGTCAGGGTGCAATTTGGTTTGCGTCGGAACCTCCACGATTTACCGTCGGCGTCCTCGGCGAAGTAGCAACTTACATTCAGGAATGGTTGCGGTGCCATGCGGCACCACCCGCCGCACTCGAAGCGTCCCTGCCAGAGAATAACGAACAAAAGCCGCATCGGGATATACCCAGATCGCAAAGTATCGCTTTACTCTATACTCTTCTGATCCGTTTCGGGGTGACGCGTGTTTGTAGCTCCAAAGATATAGCCATGTTCATTGAAGCAGTCACCGGAGGCAAGATCGTATCGGAGGGGCGGAATACATATTCCGCCAAACATTTGCATGACACGCTACGGCCGGATATACAATATCTCATCGATATAATTTGTCCCCGCAAATAGTCTACCGGGGCAAGCCTGTAATTTATCGTTTTTGGAGCAGTCTTGCTTTTTACAGCCATCTATAATCCTTTTTAATTTGTGGACCGTCCACCGGATATTTGCGGACTATGCCGGTACGGTCCACCATACTTTTTTTCATTCTCTTTGCATTATCAAATTTGATTTAGCGGAATAGCTAACCGCAACCTATGTTGAATCAAAAAATGATACTGCAATGTATGCGAATATTACAGGGGAAACCCCTATTGCGGCTCTGACTGTTTCTCAGTTTGTCGATCTGCTGGATAAGCATAAATCGGCGCCGGCAGCACCTAGCGCCCCGGCCCGTGATTATACGCAAGGTTATGCGTACGGGCTCAAAGGCATCCGTAAACTCTTCGGCGTATCCCACGCCACCGCCCAGCGTTACAAAGACACATTCCTAAAACCGGCTGTCCGTCAGAATGGCCGGAAGATCGTCGTTGACGTAGCAAAGGCCCTCGAACTGTTCGATGAACACGCTAAAGGATAGGAGGGCCCGGCGATGAAAGATAAAAGAAAAGCCGCTCCCATAGGAAGCGGCAATATCTTGGCAGGTGAACAAATTTCTTACCGCAAGTATAGTCACAGATCAGGGAAGATCAAGCGGAAAGTGTATTTCCCCGACACCCGGTTTCGTGAAATCGCAGCTATTCAAAGGCTGCATGAAATCGAAATGCGGAAAGCCCGCAAATTCTTCCTTGAACACCCTACCCGCACCTACTCCCGCGCCGATCTCGTTGAGGCACTGGAACTGCCGATAAACCACATTACGCGGATTGTGTACGACTTGCTCGATGCTGGATTTATCCGCGTAATCGGTAAGGATCGTACCCCCCGTAGCGGAATTGCCGTGGAGATGCTGCAATTGACAGGAAAGGAGGCGATAAATGGATAGCCGACAACCGCCCGTACGTCCCTTTACCGGGGACTTTATCGGCCTGCTCCGGTCGGATATACAGCACCGGGAGCAGCAGATGAGAGAAGATAACGCCCGCACGCGTATCGAGGATTTGAACGGCAAAAGCTGCCGGAGGGTTTTATCCGAGCTGTTGGAACAATTCGACGAACTGGATTTTCGGGAGCGCGCCGGATTGGACGAGGACGCAAAACTGACCCGGAAAATCTTTGTTGTGATCGCCGTGGAGGAGATCATAAGCAAAGCCACCGCCAACAATTGGGGACTTTGCATCAAGAACGATTTTATATACCTGTATAACGGCCGATACTGGCAGCCTCTCAACGCAGAAGAGTTTAAACCCTTTCTGGCCGATGCGGCCCTCAAAATGGGAGTGGCACCCCTCGAGGCCAAATACCACCAATTCAAGGAGGAAATGTACAAGCAGTTCGTATCCGAGGCGAATATGCCGACCCCGGAACGAATGGCAGGGATTACGCTGATAAACCTGCAAAACGGGACCTTCGAGATCTCCGAGAACGGGCAGACACTCCGGGAGCAGCGCCGGGAGGACTTTCTGAAATATCAGTTGCCGTTCGAGTACGACCCTTCGGCCCGGTGTCCACTTTTCGATAAGTACCTGCAACGGGTATTGCCGGACACGGATTGCTGCAAAGTGTTGGCCGAGTACATGGGTTATATCTTCACAACCGGGCTGAAACTGGAGAAAGCGGCCATACTGTACGGCAGCGGGGCAAACGGCAAAAGCGTATTCTTCGAGGTCGTCAACGCGCTTATCGGGCCAGACAATATCTGTTCCTATTCCTTGCAGAACCTGACCAAATACGACAGCTACCAGCGGGCGGAACTATCCAATAAACTGCTCAATTACGCCTCGGAGATCAACGGAAAACTGGAGGCGTCGATATTCAAGCAACTCGTAAGCGGCGAACCGGTAGAAGCCCGGCAAATATACGGGCGCCCTTTCGTGATGCGGGAATACGGCAAACTGATGTTCAATTGCAACGAACTGCCCAAAGAGGTGGAGAATACCAACGCCTTTTTCCGCCGGTTCCTGATTATTCCTTTCGATTCCGTCATACCGGAAAGCGAACAGGACCCGGAACTGGCGGCAAAGATCATCCGGGACGAATTAAGCGGCGTTTTCAACTGGATGCTGGAAGGGTTGGGGCGGTTACTCCAACAACGAACATTTACACGTTCGGCAATAATCCGGGAGCAGGTCGAGGATTTCAGGCGTGAATCCGACAGCGTGGCGATGTTTCTCGATGAAGGGGGGTACAAACCCGATCCGCAGTCCTGTATGCTGCTAAAGGATTTGTTTTACGACTACCGGTCGTTCTGCTATGAAAACGGCTATACCCCCTGCTCGCTGAAAACGGTATCGAAACGGCTTAAAAATGCCGGGTATAAAACAGAACGCCGGGCACCGGGCTATACGGTTTATATAGCAAAAAGTGTAGAAAGCATGTAGATAAATGCAAGCCGATTCCCCCCGAAAAAAAGTTTCTTTCTAAGTACATTACGTACATCGATAAATTACTACACACTGATTACCAAAATATTAATAAATATAAGAAATACATTTGCTACATACATTGCTACATGGTACACCGTCTCGCATAATGTACGTAATGTAGGAAATGTAGCAAGAAAAAAACTTTTTTCAGGGCACAGCATAAAAACGGAGTTATGACACACCGATACGAATTGGAAAAATACAAGGGGATACGGAGCCGGTACGAATGCCCGGCCTGCCACCGTAAACGGGTATTTGCCCGGTATGTCGATACCTGGACGGGAAAGTACCTTTCTCCTGATGTGGGGCGCTGCAACCGGGAGGATAATTGCGGGTACCACTACACCCCCAAAGAGTATTTCCACGATCATCCGGAGAAAAAAGAGTACAAGGTTAGTACAAGGGTTAAAATCGTATATAATAAGTTAAATACTATCAGAAATAACGCTAAGGTTGCGCTAAGGGTAAAACAATTACAACCTCAACGTATAGACTGCATCCCTGAAATATACATACCGAAGTATCTGGGGACCCGATCGGATTTCGTCTATTTCCTGCGGGGATTATTCAACGAACCGGAAACAGGCCCGATTATCCAACGGCTGACAGGCGAATACTGCCTGGGCTGTACGGACACAGGAGCGGTTATCTACTGGCAAATAGACGGACAAAAACGTGTGAGGACGGGCAAAGTAATGCGGTACAATCCTCAGACCGGAAAACGGTTGAAAAACGGTTGTAACGCGGTCGACTGGATGCACGCCAGACTAAAGCGTGAGGGAGTTTTGTCCGATGAATGGGAGTTGTCGCAATGCCTGTTCGGGGAACACCTGCTAAAGAGGAGACCGAAGGATACGGTTTGCCTCATGGAGAGCGAAAAGAGCGCCGTTATAGGCAGCGGAGTAATGCCGGGGTACGTATGGTTAGCCACCGGAGGGAAATGCAATCTAAAGGCTGAAAAATGCGAATGCCTCAAAGGCCGCAACGTAATCCTTTTTCCTGACCTCGGAGCCTTTGATGTTTGGAAAGAAAAAGGAGAAGCGATAGCCCAGCGGGTGGGATTTACGCTTTCCGTATCCGATACGTTGGAACGGATCTCGACCCCGGAGGATCGGCGGGACGGCCTCGATATAGCGGATTACATGATAAAGACAATTAAAACAAAAAATTGAGATTATGGAATTTACAAAGACTGTTAACGGTGGACACCTTCATTTGGACGGAGAAATTATTTGGGAACACAAGACCCCGGATTATATCGAACTCGTTGTGCTGACTATTAAACAAGGAATCCCCATAACCTTACGGCAAATGCTGGATTCCGGGGATATTCTGATACAGGTAGATACTGCGTTCGCAGTGGCCGGCGGGTACAACTCCGTCGAACACATGGAGGCCGTAATCGGGTACGCAGCGCCGCGTTGGGTGCGAATGGAGGGCAAGAAGTCGACATTAAAGCGACACGGGAAAGCGAATTAGGCCTAATATTTCGGCATCACCGCGCGTACATGAAAACAGTTCGAGTTGATTTTATAATTCGGTCCGGAAGCAATATGGATTTGTTGCCAGCTAAAACTACATGCGAATTGCCCAGCGATGGTATGTATGTCAATCCTCCGTCTCAGACGTTTTCGAGCTACCCAAGACTCTTAGGAACAGCAGTTCAAGAAACCTTAAACGGTTATATATTGCGGTCAAAACCATCATCAACCCCCTTTTATCGAGTAGCTATAAAATGCGAACGACCGATGAAAACCGAGCGCACCATATCCGAGACCAATGAGACAGTCTCATCACATGATACAATAAAGAAAACACGAACAATAAACCATAACCGGCTTTCGCAGGGGCCCAAGAGGGAACAGATTACCATGTAAAATTTAACACTGAACAAGTATGGGTAAAATCATTTGCGTCAAGGAGCGAATATGTTTAAGACTCCTCGCCCGACTGAAAGAATTATCAAACCTCTCCGGAGAAGTCCGACAGAAATTCGACCCGCAGATATTGGAGGGATGATTGGATAGTCTGGATGTGTGCCTGCTGCTGAACGTCACCAAGCGTACACTTCAAACTTACCGGGACAAGAAGCTGTTGCCTTATACTTCGGTAGGAGGCAAGTTCTTCTACCGGGAGAGCGACGTTGCCGAATATCTGAAAAATAAAACCATTAAAAATAAGTAAGTCATGTCTTGGGATTTTTTGAACAGCGAAAACGAAGAGGTGAAGAGAGCCTTTTCGCAGATCAGTGAAACGGAGAAGGCTTTGCGGGAAGCCATCGACAACTACCATTCCTCGGTCATGACAGTACGGTACCTCACGGGAGAAGAGATATGCGCCTACCTGCATATCTCGACCCTGCACATTGCAGAACCTACGGAACACACGGCAGATACCTTTCACTGTTATCGATGGACGCAACATCATCTATCCCGAATCCGGCATCCGCGAAACCCTCCTCAACAATATGCGCCATGTTGAAAAACCGTTCTAATGCGGACAGATTATTTACCATTGAAGATTCTATTTGAACTATTCGAAAATTTCGAATAGTTCAAATAGAAAGTATAAAACCTACTATAGACATAACAAATTGAAAATATAAAACAATCCCCGGCCGTCGTATCATAGGCTGGGGATTGCTTTAAACGAACTAACCCCTTTTTGTCTGTATTCGGGCAAATAATTCTGCCATGTACATTTCCTGAATATAGAATCATATATTAATACGACCCATTATTCAAGTATCAAAAATGGTTTGTAACCAATGATCAGTACGGTATTGCCGGTATATCTCGGAAGGAATTTCCCGATAAGGTAACTTTAGAAATTTCGGTGGAATAATAGGTTTTCCTCGATCTATAACCAGAATATTGTTTTATTTGTAAAAATCGTATTCCTTGATATGCGGATTCGTAGTAATTAGTGTTTCTTGTTATATTTTGATTGAGCATCGCCCATGAACGTTCAGTACCGCCTGGCTGCCCTCCCGTAACAGAGACAAACTTTCATTTATTTCCGGATATGCACATAGTCCGCTAGCCAAGGTAGTGTCTTGTGGTTTGTAGTCGGGTTCAAGCCAAATATATGTGGCTACATAATGTCAGTCGTGTTTTGCCGCTTTCCAATCCATCCACATCCGGCTATCGTATCTCCAACTGTCACCCATGGCTTCCTGTAAGGTTTTGTTGGAGAATACCATTAAAATTGAATCCGGTTCCTCCGCCTTGATGCCGTTAGCATATCCTTCTGGGACACAGACCACCTTGCTTTCCAAAGCCGAGAGACGGAACACTTCCGGGTTTAAACATAGTGAGGGGTTCTCCCAGTCGTCTATCTTTACCAAAGCCAAGGTGAATGAGCCTTTTACTGCGTAGAACTATTTCTTTTCCGTCTGGTGCGCGTGCCAGGCGCGGACGATGAAAGTGTCCCGCTGATGGATGATGTAGAAACGCTTGACTTCGCTCATGTCTAGACCGTTCACGTGAAAGATGCTTCCCCGATGGTCGGTGGAGATGCCGCCGGGAACAAGCGTGATTCCTGTTGTCTTATTCATACCAAACATGACTGTTTATCATTGACACAATCCGCTTTCTATCGAAAAGGCTTGACAAGGAGGTCGCCGCTTCCGACATGCTTCCCCTTTCATCAGCCGACAAGGCAAGAAAGGAGGAAAAGCCTTTGGCGATGTCATCCACATCATCGGGGACGGCTCCAAGACCTACCCGGTATTGTTCCACCATTTTCCGCACCTCTCCGTTGAAGATAGCAAACATGGGTTTCCGGGTAGTCAGGTAGGCCTGGAATTTGGAGGGTATCATAATTTCATAGAGCGGCACGTTTTTCAACGAAATAATCAGGACATCGCTAGCCTCGTAATAGTCCGACATTTCCTCGATGGGCTTGCGTCCTGTGAAATTCACGTTCGGGATGCCCTCCCGCTCCACGAGAGACTTCAGTTCCGGCAGGTAGGAGCCGTCGCCTATGATGTTCAGCCACACGTCGGGATGGCCGGTTACGAACCGTCCGAACCCGCTCACCACGTTGTCGAGGTTCTGCACCTTGCCCACATTGCCCGCGAACGTGAAATTGAACTTTCCCGGAAGTTCCGCTTTTCCTTTGGGTGCGTATTCCATCAGAGACCAGTTGGGCGCAAAGTCTATCCGCTTGTCCGGTACATACTGGTGTATCCGCTCTGTGAACCCTTCGCAAGACACCATGATAGAGTCACAGTTTTTGTACACCCATTTCACGAACCAATCCAAGCAGAAAGACAACAGCTTCGTCTTCCTGAAACCGTATGCATAGACCGTCTCCGGTCACATGTCTTGTGTCCAGATGGTCACTTTAGCCCCGAAGAGCTTTTTCATCAATATGCCAGCCGTAGCCAGTGTCAACAGCACTGTCTGAAAAATGAACACCCTGTCGAAGCGCCGCCCGATGGAAAGAACGATGCAGACGCTCCAAAATACGAAGGAAAGATAGTTCAGTATCTTTATGAAAACGCTCCTCTGATATCCCTGCAACACAGGGGAATGGTGAATTTTTATCGTGTTGAAGAAGGTGGTCTGGTAAATCCGGTTCTTGTATTCCTCGTACACTTTGCCGTAAAGGTAAGAGGGAGCGCGGGTCAGCACCTCAAAATCATACCCGTTTTTCTCCCACTGCCGAGTCAAGTCGTTTATCAGGAAATCTTCCGGATGGAACACCTCGGTCAACATCAGTGCTTTTTCCCTTTCTTTCTTTTTCATCGTTCCCAATACTGACGGTACATGTCCTTGTGTGCCTGCATCCAAGCAACAAGTCTTTCAGCATTTCCCGGTATCTCCCAGTACTTCATAGCTGAACCATGCGGACTTGGCTATGGATTTGTCCATGCCGTTGGCATACACCGACACGATTTCCACGTCCTTCCGCCCCCAGATATCTTTGAACAGGCACAGCAAGTCGTACTTGCTGATTCCTATCCCGTTGCTTAACTGCCCAGCCTGATGGAGCCCTCCTTGATGGCTATAGCTTTGGTCAGTTCCAGGGTGGTGCCCCACCCCAGATGGCCGTTTTGAAGCCACTCACCGTACCATGCTGCGACACTAACCAATGAGTAAAATATGGGAAATACACCATGTGACACATGGACAAAGATTTGATAGAAAGAATATACGGTGCGTGCGCTCGTACAATGGTGGAGAGGTTACGGACAGACCGCAAGACCCTACTTGTGGAAAGAGAGGCCGGGAGATACGGATATAAAGGAAATTGGAGCGATCCGAGAAATCCCCGGAAAGACTTGTGGCAGGATAGTACGCAGGAATGGGGCGAAACACCAATTATCAAAAGATCGAAAGAACGCGGATTGTAAGTGGCTCCCGTTTCACCCGTACGGGAAGATATAGCCCGGTGCTGGTCACTAACGGGTAAAGCGGGGAGGGGCTGTGCTCCGGCAAACACGACAAAAAAATACTCCCACCCCCGAAAAAACGGAGTTCCGTTTGTTTTCTGATTTTTTCAATCATCTTTACCTTAGCTATTTGAGGTGAGACAATAGAAGTCTCGAACGAGAAATAGAACCGTTGCCTATTCGTTATCTTATTTCTCTATTTGTGCGTGCAAAATCAATTTATTGCATGAAAATAGTGTTAAACCTAATAATTTTCAGTGATCCAGCCGGGGTTTAGAGAAGAATCGGCAAGCGGAGCAACATCAAATCGTTATTCGTAATCTTGATTAAGCTACAAACATGGCATACCCTCATTGAAGATGTCTTATGCGACTTTATTCACTTTTAAAAATTATATCGTTCTGGGGAAAATCGACGAATTCGAATCTCAAGGTTCGTTCCAGCCCTTCTTTCAACGTGTAAGGAGCTTTAAACCCGGAAGCGTGAGCCTTCGCTGCATCGAACCGGGTCGTCGCACAAAACTTCTTGACCCGAACACTGCTGACGGACAATTTCTTTCCCGTTAGCCGGGCCAGCAAATCGAAACCGTATCCGCCGCACATTCCCAGCCAATACGGGAGATGGGTCGAGGGAATAGGTTTCCCGAGTACATCGCCAACATGCGATACGAGTTGGTTCATATCGAAATCCGGCTTGTCGACGTAATTGTACACATTATACCCGGTTGTTTTTTGTTCGATTAAGAATCGAATAAAAGAGACGATATTACCCACATAAGCCATCGACTTTTTATTCTTTCCTTTGCCTACCATAAGGAATTTTCCTCCGGAAATCTGTTTCAATAAATTATAGACATTCCCTCGGTTGCGTTCTCCGAAAATTACGGTCGGTCTCAGGATATTGATATTCCAGTCGGGATGCGTTTCATACCATTGCCAAAGTACCTGCTCCGCCTGCCATTTGCTTTTGCCGTAATGGTTGAAAGGATCGGCCGGGTGATCTTCGTCCGGATTCTTTTTGTTGAGTCCGTACACGGCGACCGAACTGGTAAAAACGATTCGTTTTACGCCGTTGGTTTCCATCGCTTCGAGCACATTACGCATTCCGCCCACGTTGACATCGTAATAAAGCGACACGGGAGATACATCGTCACGATGCTCGGCAGCCAGTAACACGACAAGACCGGCTCCCGCTAAATGACGCGACACGGATGCCTGATCCCGTACATCTCCAGTTACAGTTATGTCATTATGAAAATGACTTTCTCGTTTGTCGATATTCCGTATTTGATACTCGTCTTTGAGCAATTCGATGAGACGGGTTCCTACAAAACCACTGCCACCGATTAAAGTAATATTAGTCATTGCAATTTAACTCTTTTAATAATTGTTTATTGATTTTTCTACGACGGACATCGAAAAACCATCCCCATTTATTGAAATATCTTACCATATTGACCATGTGGATTCTCAACATCCGCAGATCAGTTTTCGATGCTGCAGCATGGACGTGAACAATTGATGCTTTCGGATAAAAAATTGTTTTATACCGTTCGTGTATGCGTCGCGTAATGTCAATGTCCTCGGGGTACATAAAAAAACGTTCATCGAATAAACCGATTTCCTGTAAGACTGACATCCGGAAAAACATGAAACACCCCGAAAGATAAGGGACATTCATTGATTTATCATATCCAGTAAACTGAAGTTGGAATTTACGAAGGCGCTTGCGAGTCAATCGTCCCGGTAAAAAACGTTTAAAGATTAAATCCATTGGTGTCGGCACCATTTTACATAAATACTGAAGTCTCCCATCGGGATAGAAAACTTTAGGCATGACCTGTCCTACATCCTCATAGGCATCCATATAAGACATAAGTGATTCGATTGTTCCCTGCGAAAACCGGATGTCCGGATTCAGAACGATGTGATATTTCGCACCCAGTTCCATCGCTTCCCGGATAGCGAGATTATGGGCTCCGCCATAACCGATATTGGCGTTGTGGATGTACCGGATTTTCGGAGATCGTCTCTCCAAAATACGCAGGGCGTCGTTACGGGAATTGTCGATGATGTAGAGTTTGTCGACAGGACTCTGAAGGGCGCAATCCAATACGGCACTTATCTCCGGAAGCGAAGTATGATAGGTAACAACAGAAGCGGTAAGCATACGAAAAAGGGTTAAATAATTACGAAATAACGTCGATAAATTGGCGCATGGATTTCTCCCAGGAAAATCGTGATGCCGTTCGCTTTCCATGTTGAGCCAATGTCGCTTGAAGAGATGGATTGCTTAACATAAGGAGCATTGTAGTTTTAATTATTAAGAATAGGCAATAGCCACCTTTTTCATCAAGGCCTTGCTCATGCCCATCAGTCTTGTTTTTGAATACCGTCATATGTTTTTTAAGTATTTGTTTAATTAATTATTTAAGAGCTTGTATAAATAGTATAGAGGGCGCATAAAGACACAAAACAGCACAAACGGAAGTTTTAATACTATTGCTTGTCGTGAAGAAACAGGCAGGGAAGCCAAACGACCTACGCATAACTGTCGATAATAACTGGCAGCTTCTTTTCTATTGCCCGAATAGTGTAATAGAAGCAATGCGGTATTCAACCTACTAAAGTCTATCATGTACGCAAACTCTTTTGTATACTTACGGCTTATTATACCCTGCTCCCAGTCGTCTACCAATTTATTCAGAATGGAGAGCAGACTTTCTATTTTTTGAGAATTGCTTTTTGAGGCAGTAATGGAGTTCTTACGTATCTTATACAGATAGGTTCTCTCTTTTATCCATGCTACTTTATCCGTGTGCAGGCACAAGTTGTACGACCATAGAATGTCTTCGAATATCAATCCTTCTTGAAAAGAAAGTGCATGACTTGTCAAGAAATTTTTTAGATATAATTTGTTTCCAGCACTGACGTTCCACTTCTTTTTCAAGAAAGAGGAAAGCAGGTCATCCGAAATGCAATCGTCCGAAATATCCTTGATATGAATGGATTTCGAACCGATTAATTTTATATTGGCTATTGTGAAATCAGCAGATGACCGAGTAATGACCGCATAATGCCGCTCAATACAGTCAGGCGTAAGCTCATCGTCGCTGTCCATAAAAAATACGTAACGGCCTGTAGCAGCAGCCATGCCCGTGTTTCGGGCGGCGGAGAGGCCTCTGTTCCTATCATGACGCACGATGCGGACATTTTGCTTGCGGGGGTGTCCGTCGACAATGCTACAAGCTATTTCCATACTGCGATCCGTACCGCAATCGTCCACTAGAATGTACTCTATACTGCCGAAGGTCTGTCCAAGAGCCGACAGCAGCGACTCCCGGATATAGTTCTCCACGTTGTACACCGGGATGATGAGGGATACTTGATGCTCGTTCATAAATGAATATATTAAGTTGTGGGAGACAGCTTGAACCGAATCCTGTATTTCTTGAAATGCTTTATCGTCCAGAAAAGGAAGGTAAGAATCAGTAAGGGATACAGTCCTTGTACGTAGCCGGCCAGCAGATCGCCTCGGATGAAACTGAATGACATCTGGAAGAACAGAAGACTGAACAACAGAGCTAACGGGGTGGCGCAAGTCAGCAGGTGATAATACATCTTGGCGCAGAAACCGGAATAGATGCCAAACAGTAGTGCATAGAATACCACTCCGAACAGCCCTCCGTTGGCCCAGCCTTCGCCCGCAAGCCCGGCTGCCCAGCCCACCGCCCCGTGATAGAAGAGGTTTTCGGGGTGGTTCAGGTTCGTGCCTCCCATCTTTACTTCATTGAAGACATAGCCGAAAGATACTTTCTTCTGCGGCATCAGCACACGTGGGACGGGGGCCAATACCAGCGTCTCCAACGTGTAGAACGGAGAAAGAAAATCGACCCGATTGCCGAACTCTGTGTAACAGCGTTGCACGTCCTCTAACAGCATTTCTCCCTCACCCTGCGAGTAGGAGTCGGAGGCATCGCCCATGTTCAATTCAGAAACGGTGGAGTACACATCCTCTATCTCGTCGAAGTCGATGTTCCTGATGACAGTGAGTGTCAAAATCAGGAAGGCCGAGAAACAGCCTATGGTCACATATTCCTTGACCTTGCCCCGCATGGACACCCCTTTCAGGAAGGTGAACGAGAAGAAGTCTGCCATAACCAGCATAATGAACGGAGCCACGGCAGCACCCCGGCTGCCTTTGGGCACAGCTATCAACACCAGCAGTAGTACCGTGAGGCCGAACAGCGCAGAGCGGCGGTGGAGCTTGTTCAAATAGAAACGGAACACGAAGACAAAGACCACCAGTGCCTTGAACAGGAAGCCTTGTATGGTGAGCAGGATGGTAGGAAAGTCATCGGCAGTGGGCTTGGCGTAGAAGCGTATTAGGGCACTCTCCAGCGAACCGTAGAGCAGGGTGTTGAGCCAAAGATCGAACGCACAATAGAACACCGTAACCCAGAAGTAGGTTGCTACGGCACGGGGTGACACGAATACGCGGTCGTCCGTCAGCACACAGCGAGACAGACCACTATAGAAGCGTTCTATCCGCCCGGCCCGCAGCCGCTTGCCGAAAGCATAGCCCATCAGGAATACACAGAGGGAAATCAATAGCAGAATATCCACATCAAGCATGAGGTCTAACCGTTCATAGAAACTGAAGAATTGAAAGTGACGCAGTAGAATCATGCACAGGGGCATGGTGACCAGCGCGTACAGCCTGAACTTGCAACGAAATACGAGGGCAGCGAACAGCAGGATACAGACCGCCCCGCTCAGGGTGATATTCATCGTTCGACAGGCCTTTCTTCCAGTACCTCGTCAATTAGCCTCTTGATATCCACCGAGTTGTAGTAGGCCTTTGCACAGGCTGCGTAACGGTCGTAATGGTCGTATATGTGCTCTATAGTGTGGCGGATCGCCGCAGGGGACATGGGCGATGGCACCACCTCGCCGCAGCCATACTGCATGAAAAGGTAGTAGAGGCCGGGGATGTCATTGGAGATCATGGGCACACCGTATCGAGCATATTCGAATATCTTGTTTGGGGCACAGTAGAGGGGGTTGATGACAGCGGCGAGGCTCGATGGGTCGGGGAAATAAGAAAGTACGCCGATGGAAGCCAGTCGCGTGACCTGCAAATGATGGGGAGGGCGAATGAAAGGGACGAAGAGCACGCGCTCCGAAGCGTAGCGACTGCGCAGATCGTCGTAGTAGTCCGACCCGCGTCCCATGGCCACCAGCACGTATTCAGATGGCATGGAGCGGACGGCCTCGCAAAACTCTTCGAGTCTCCGCTCGCGGCTGAGGAACACGCCTTGATAGAGTATAACGCGCTTGCCAGCTAGACGGGGCAGCAGGTCGTCCAACGTCTGTTGCACGTCCGTCGGCAGAGGGATGTCATCGTCTATGCCAGGCACATAAAGCTTGTTGGGCAGCACGGCGGGCAGACGGTCGAGGGCGAACACGCCGCGTGTCAGCTGGGCGCGGTTGTACTCGCAACACACCACCCGGTGGGCCTTGCGCACGGCACGGGCAAGGTTGAGCGAGGGACTGAGCAGGCGGTACTTCCAGTCGGCCACGGGGCGGGTGAACTCCAGCGGATGGAAGATGACGCTGTAGTGGTCCGTCAGGCGATGGAGCAGGCAAAACGTCTCGCTGTGGAACAGCCATACGCGGCTCTGTGGTTCGGCACCCGACACGCTCAGATACTTATATACTTGACGGCGGAAACGCAGCTTCTCCGCCAACTTACGCCACAGGGGGGCACGATCTGAAAGTCGGACGACAGGGCAAAACGTCACGCCTGCCGCTTCGAGCCGACGGCGCCCCTCGTCGTCGGCATAGTTGCCTATGAACACCACCGGACGACCCGCCTCTGCGCAGACGTGAAGGATGGAGAGCACCGGCGGATAATACACTAAGTCGTCCTTTAGGACGAGGTAAAGAGTTTCTAGCATATTTCTGGGAAAATATTTTAACTTATTATAAAAATGGGCTGCCTTGTCACAGAAAGGCTGTGCAAAAATCCGGTAGCAATGGGCCGTTGTGTCTTGATGTGACAATTTATATGCATGGACGCTTTATTTTCAACACGAAGGCTGCAGCTACCGTGAGCGTCAGAGCCAGTGCCAACTCCATTTCAGCTCAGGGTGCAGTGCCATCAGGGAGAAGGAACCAAGCAGGAAGAATACTCGCGCTCCAACATTCCGCATATGGTTCCAATCGTTGCTCCGTGCCTACAAGATGTGACAAGTGACGATGGTGCACATGGACAGAACTTTCGTCAGTAAGATAAGATGGCTTGGCGATGGTGATTGAGAGAGTAAATTAAACTGTGTCAAACGAAAAAGTTCAATTTACTCTTTCCACCAATACGGTCGAAGACTACTCGTCAAGTCCGTAGAATCACGAAAAATAAAGATATTGCCCTTCGGATACGGCACTCGAAAAACTCGTTTATCTGGCCTATACCCGAATCCGTTGTAAATGGACGATGCCTGTTGCTGACTGGGGACAAACCGCTCAACAACTCGCAATCCGATTCAGTGACCGTTTTTCTATCATGTAGATATGACAGAGATCGAAAAAACAGCATCATATTTACGGGATGATTTTGGGATCATTCAAAATCCCAAAATCGACCTGAATACAAACCTTGACACAGTTTGCTTTATGCTTCTGGGGATGTGAAAGTCATACCTGTATCTCCTTTTCCAAAAAGTCTGCTATGCGACAGCAGGCAAGCCCGTCTCCATAGGGGTTCACGGCGTGGCTCATGGCCTCGTAGCAGGCGGGGTCGTTCAGCAGAGCAGAGACTTCGGTGACAATCTTGCCGTAGTCCGTGCCCACTAACCGCACGGTACCCGCATCCAACGCTTCGGGACGCTCGGTGGTGTCGCGCATCACCAACACGGGCTTGCCCAATCCGGGAGCCTCTTCCTGAATGCCTCCACTGTCGGTCAATACAATGGTAGATTTTTCCATCAGATATACAAACGAGAGGTATTCTAGCGGCTCGATGAAAAACATGTTGCCCAAATTGGAAAGGCTCTCGCCAAACACTTCATGGATAGGTTTGCGCACATTAGGATTCAAGTGCATGGGGTAGACGAAATCCACCGCTGGGTGACGCTCTGCCAACGTCCGTATGGCGCGGCAGATAGAGAGGAAACCCTCGCCGAAGTTCTCGCGGCGGTGTCCAGTGATGAGCACTAATCTGCGCTCTCCGACAAGGCGGGCCACATCATAACCGGCTTGAGACAGGATGTCCTCCAGCTCCGCATCCAACGCCTTGTCGCCCTTGATTTTATCCTCCACCATGTAAAGGGCATCTATCACCGTGTTACCTGTCACCGTTATCCGCTCCGGCCTGACGTTTTCGGCCAGTAAGTTCCGCCTGCTCAATGGCGTGGGAGCGAAGTGATAGGTGGCAATGCGCCCAGTGAGCTGGCGGTTCATCTCTTCCGGCCAAGGGCTGTAGATGTCGTGCGTGCGCAGCCCCGCCTCCACGTGACCCACCGGAATTTGCCGGTAGAACGCGGCGAGAGCGCCAGCCGTAG